>ERZ773063.45-NODE-45-length-86088-cov-18.441819_pt1 | contig 86088 bp, 79 predicted proteins | sample MGYA00580625_ERZ773063 | MGnify/ENA primary metagenome ERZ773063 (study PRJEB29015, sample SAMEA2738022) | human oral metagenome | biome: human oral; feature: human-associated habitat; material: dental | place: China | collected 2042 ... | reverse complement strand
ACCTCGATCTTGTCGTACCACTCCGACTTCATCTTGGACACCTGCATCTGGGTCAGGCCCGCGATGCCCACAAAGAGGAGGGACACGAAGGTCACGAGGATGACGGCGACGCTCATCGCGCGGTTACGCGACAGGCCCTTGCCGACCTCGGACAGAATAAAACGAAGTTTCACTGGTGTTACCTCCCGGCCCCGTAGACGCCGCGGTTCTGATCGCGAACGACGTCGCCGGCCTCAAGCTCAATAACTCGCTTACGCATCTGGTTGACGATGTCCGCGTCGTGGGTGGCCATGACGACGGTCGTGCCCGTGCGGTTGATTCGATCCAGGAGGCGCATGATGCCCAGCGACGTCTCCGGGTCCAGGTTGCCGGTGGGCTCGTCCGCGAGCAGCAGCTCGGGACGATTCACCATGGCACGCGCGATAGCGACGCGTTGCTCCTCACCGCCGGAGAGTTCGTGCGGCAGACGCGACTCCTTGCCGGACAGACCCACGAGCTCGAGGGCGTCCGGGACCGAGGTTTCGATCGCGTGACGCGGCTTGCCGATGACCTGCATGGCCAGCGCGACGTTCTCGTACACGGTCTTGGAGGGCAGCAGTCGGAAGTCCTGGAAGACCGTGCCGATCTGGCGGCGCAGCTTCGGGACCGCCCAGGTGGACAGCTTGGACACGTCCTTGCCGAGCACCCACACCTTGCCGCTGGTCGCCTTCATTTCGCGCATGACGAGCTGCAGGAACGTGGACTTGCCGGAACCCGACTTGCCGACGAGGAACACGAACTCTTCGCGTTCCACCTCCAGCGAGACGTGGTCCAGCGCGGGCTGGGCACCAGGTGTGTACACCATGGTGACATCATCAAAACGAATCATGGGACCGTCCGATCGGGGTCAATAGTCCCTGTCAGGTTAGGTAACGATCGTGTCACGACCCGGCTGCGACACGCGGAAAACCGCCGGTGTGTCACTCAGCCCTCCACTCGGGGCGCCTTGGACACGGCCGCGGCCCCGGCCTCGCGCATAGATTGACGAGGCCGGGGCCGGGTGATGCGTTGCCGCGCGCCTCAGTCCTGGGCGGCGTTCTGCTCGTTCTTGCGCCAGCGAATACCGGCGTTGATGAACCCGTCGATGTCGCCGTCGAAGACGGACTGTGGATTGCCGGACTCGTACTCGGTGCGCAGGTCCTTGACCATCTGATACGGCTGGAGGACGTAGGAGCGCATCTGATCGCCCCACGACGCCTTGACATCGCCGGCGAGCTCCTTCTTCTTCGCCTGCTCTTCCTCGTGGCGCAGCACGAGGAGGCGGGACTGCAGGACGCGCAGAGCGGCCGCACGGTTTTGGATCTGGGACTTCTCATCCTGCATGGACACGACAATGCCCGTGGGAATGTGAGTCATACGCACAGCCGAGTCGGTCGTGTTCACGGACTGGCCGCCGGGGCCCGAGGAACGGAAGACGTCGACCTTCAGCTCGGACTCGGGGATCTCGATGTGGTCCGTGGTCTCGATGAGGGGGATGACCTCGACTGCAGCGAAGGATGTCTGGCGGCGCCCCTGGTTATCGAAGGGGCTGATACGCACCAGGCGATGGGTGCCGGCCTCGACGCTCAGCGTGCCGTAGGCGTAGGGAGCCTGGACCTCGAAGGTCGCCGACTTCAAGCCGGCCTCTTCGGCGTAGGACGTATCCATGACCTTCGTCGGGTAGCCGTGACGCTCCGCCCAACGCAGGTACATACGCAGGAGGATCTCTGCGAAGTCGGCGGCATCCACGCCTCCCGCGCCGCTTCGGATCGTAATGACGGCGTTGCGCTCGTCATACTCGCCGTCCAGCAGCGTGCGGATCTCCAGGTCACTTAAATCCTTGCGGAGCTTGTCCAGATCAGCCTCGGCTTCGGCCAGGATGTCGGCGCTCTCATCCGGATCCTCGGCGGCCATGTCCACCATGGCCTCCAGGTCGTCGATGCGCTCACTCATCTGCGTGACGCGGTCGAGCTCGCTCTGGCGGTGGCTGAGCGCGCTCGTGACAGCCTGGGCGGCGCTCGGGTCGTCCCACAGGTCGGGCGCGGCCGCCTTCTCATTCAGCTCGGCGATCTGCGCGCGCAGCTTGTCCGGCTGCACGACCGCGAGGATGTTTTCCATCGTGGTGCGCAGGGACGGGATCTCTTCAGAAAATTCAATGGCCACCCATCCAGGGTAGCGGATCGGGCCGCCAACGAGGAATGCTACGGCGCTGTGGTGGCAGGGCTTACTCCCCCGATCAGCCGCAGAGACGACGGTGCCCCGACGTCACTAAGACGCCGGGGCACCGACAAGAAGCGGATCAGATGAGACCCATCGCAACCATCGCGTCGGCCACCTTGCGGAAGCCCGCCAGGTTCGCGCCGGCCACATAGTCGCCAGCCACACCGTATTCCTCGGCGGTGGCGACGGTGTTCGCGTGGATGTCGACCATGATCTGGTGGAGCTTGGCGTCGGTCTCCTCGAAGGCCCACTGGGTGCGACCCGAGTTCTGCTGCATCTCGAGGCCGGAGGTGGCCACGCCGCCCGCGTTGGAGGCCTTGCCGGGGGCGTAGGCGACGCCCGCCGCCTGCAGGGCCTCGATCGCCTCGGGGGTCGTGGGCATGTTTGCGCCCTCGGCGACCAGCTGGACGCCGTTCTTGATGAGGCTCTGAACGCCGGACAGGGGCAGCTCGTTCTGAGTGGCGCAGGGGAGCGCGACGTCACAGGGGACGTCCCAGATGGAGCCGTCGGCCACGAAGACGGCGCCGGGGCGCTCGGCCGCGTAGTCGGAGACGCGTCCACGACGCACCTCCTTGACGTCCTTGAGCAGCGCGACGTCGATGCCGGCCTCGTCCACGACGTAGCCGGAGGAGTCGGAGACGGCGACGACGGTCGCGCCCAACTGCTGGGCCTTCTCGGTCGCGTAGATCGCCACGTTGCCGGAGCCGGACACCACGACGCGCTTGCCGTCGAAGCTGGTGCCCTTCGCGGCGAGCATCTCGGCGGCGAAGTAGACGAGGCCGTAGCCGGTGGCCTCGGTACGCGCGAACGAACCGCCCCAGGTCAGGCCCTTGCCGGTCAGGACGCCCGCGTCGAAGCGGTTCTTGAGGCGCTTGTACTGGCCGAACATGTAGCCGATCTCGCGCCCGCCCACGCCGATGTCGCCCGCGGGCACATCCGTGTCGGGGCCGATGTGGCGCGACAGCTCGGTCATGAAGGACTGGCAGAAGCGCATGACCTCGGCGTCGGACTTGCCCTTGGGGTCGAAGTCCGCGCCGCCCTTGCCGCCGCCCATGGGCAGGCCGGTCAGGGCGTTCTTGAAGATCTGCTCGAAACCGAGGAACTTGATGATGGACAGGTTCACGGAGGGGTGGAAGCGCAGGCCGCCCTTGTAGGGGCCGAGCGCAGAGTTGAACTGGACGCGGAAGCCGCGGTTCACGTGGATGTTGCCCAAATCGTCGGCCCACGGGACGCGGAACTGAAGCTGGCGCTCGGGCTCGACGATACGGTCGATGATGGCCAGGTCGGCGTATTCGGGGTGACGCTCGGCGAGGGGGGCGATGGTCAGGAGGACCTCGTAGACGGCCTGGTGGAACTCGGCCTGGGCGGGATCACGGCGCTGGACGGATTCGAAAACGGAGGCCAGCGCGGGGGAAAGACGCAATGTATCAAAGCTGCTCATGGCCTAAAGTTTACGTTTCGTTTACCCTCGCTTCTGGACCCATCCCACTATGTGACCGTTGCGGACGCCACTTTAGTACTGCCTGTGAGCCTCGCGAAGACGCGCACTCGAGGTCCGCATCAGCTCGGGAACCGCCGTCGTACGCAGGACAGGAGGCACCAACGACACGGTCGGCCGTGCGCTCACTGCGACCTCCACCTCGGTATCACTGATGCTCACCCCACTCAAGGTCACGCCATCGCCCACCTTGCACGTGGTGTCCGACAGCGCCGCAAGGCCCTCCTCGACCCGAGAACGCACCCCGGCCTCGTCGACTTCGAGCACGTCCCCTTCCACGAAGAACGAGCCGCTTGAGGCGTTGCCCCCTCCAACGCTCGCCAGGGCGTCAGCGCACGACACAAGCCTGCGATCCTGCATTGCGACCTCGGTCAGCGCGAGGGAGACGAAGAGAAAAAGACAGACGAACGCGCAACCTGCCCCCATCAGCACGCCGACGCGTCCCTCATCACCCATGGGCCACCACCTCCCGGACGGGCACGCGCGCACTCGAGGACACACCCACACCTGCGCTTCCCAGCCACGCGGGCACGAAGGGCAGGGGGACGCGCACGGACACCTCCACGTCGACGACGCCCCCATCGCCCTCGCACCCCACACAATTCGGGGACACGTCCGCCTGCGCATCAATCCCAAAGTCCTCCACGATGAGCGCAACGGCATGGGATGCGTCGGCTTCGCGAGCGGGGTCCTCAGCGAGAATCCGCGCGGCCTCACGCGCCCCCGCGTCCACCGCCATCGCACCGGCACTCACCTGCCCAACCGCGAGCACAATGTAAAGGACTGGAATGACGAGGACGACCAGGATGCCCAGGAATTCCACGCTGGCGTCCCCACGCTCGTTCACGGCCCCTCCACGAGAGCACGACCGTGCACGGTGAGCCACCGCGGCCCAAAGCCTCCGATGAGGGGCAGGCGCGTACGGACAGTGACAACAAGCACGTCGACCCCGCCGTCGTCCTCGCGCCCGACGTCGATCTCACGATCCTTCGGCCCACCCACAAGAGAATCGAGAAGCTCTCCCGTCCGAGCCCTCGCCTCGTCTTCGTCGCCGCCGAGGAGACCGCCGCGACGCGCACCCTCGGACGCAGCGCTCACACTCATCGTGCGCACGTGCGAGGCGAAGGCAATCTGGGCGAGCAAGAGGATCACCAGGACGACGAGTCCCTGGACGAGGACCGTGGACACGACCTCGGAGCCTCGCTCGGGATGCGCGTCAGATTCCTGAAATCGAGTCCATCGCACGGTTAAAGATCTCCACGAGACGCTCCGAGGCGACTCCCCAAATAAGGACGACGAGGGCAGCCGTCATCAGCGTGATGAGCACCCATCCGGGCACATCACCGCGCTCCCCGAGAGGAGTTTTCCTCAGGAATAGTTTCTTCATGACTGTTTTCCTTCCTTCACGGTGTGAAATCCAGGGCGATGAGCCCCGGGTAGAGGGCGAACATGACGGTCACGGGCAAGATGAGAAAGACGACGGGCAACAGCATGGCGATCTCACGCCTGCCTCCCTCCTCCATCAGGGCGGCCAGGGAGCGTTCTCGTTGGTCGCGCGCCTGGTCATGCAGGACTGAGGCCAGGGGCGAGCCACGCTCGATCGCGGTCGTGAGCGTTCGGCTCAGGCGCGTGAGAGCGGGCGATTCGGTGCGCTCAACGAGGTCGGAGAGCGCACGCACGGAAGGCGTACCGTTACGGATATGACCCGCGGTGAGGGACAGTTCCACCCCCAGTGGCCCACCCGCACACCCCGCAACCCGCTCGATGGCGGCAGGAATCGACTCCCCCGCCGCAACCGCGAGCGCCAGCAGCTCCGCACAGTCGGGAACGGCGACGTCGATCGCGCGCTGTCTGGCGTGGGCCCGCACAGTGAGGAAACGGTCCATACCTGCAACTCCGAGCAGTGTGCCGACGAGAGCGCACGCGCACAGGGGCACGATCGAGGCGCGCAGCGACGAGGCTGGGCGCGCGCAGAGGGCGAGGCAGGCGAGGATGAAACCGGCAATCCCTGCGAGTGCCTGGCGTAGCCTGAAGACGGAGACCTCGGGCGCCATTCCCGCCAGGGCGAGACGGCGTGCAACGGACTGCGTGGTCGATCCCAGGGATTCGAGGGCAGCCGCGCTGACACGCCGAGCCCACGCACTCACGGGCGAAGGAGCCTCCTCACTGACGCGCCCCTGCGCCACTCGGGCCGCGAAGGAGGGTCGGCGTGCGAACCAGGCCACCGCACAGAGGGCAATGCCTCCCACTAATAGCGCGCTGGCTGCCACGTCGAGGATGCGCAAGGTCCAGGGGCTCACGATCCACCCCCCAGGTTGCGCGGATCGGAGCTCAGCCGGCTCATTGCCTTCATCGCCAGGTAGGCGATGACGCAGATCCCGGCACCCGAGCACAGGACGGCGATGCCTCCCGGGGAGTTCCAGACGCTCGCGCTGGCGCCTCCTCCGGAGAGGAGCAGGAGGACGACCCACGGCGCGGCGATTCCGAGGCGAGCCGCCCCAACCGTCCACGACTGGCGAGCCTCGAGTTCACCGCGCACGCGCGCATCCTCGCGCAGGAGCGTGGCCAGGTCCTGCAGGAGGCGTGTCAGGTCGGCACCGCCGACGGAGCGCGCGATCCGCAGCGCCTCGATAATGCGATCGGCGACGGGATCTGCGACTTCTTCTTTCATTCGATCGAGCGCGGGAGCAAAACGCCCGTGAGCACTGTAGTCGCGGGAGAAGGCCTCGAAGGCAAAGCGGATGGGGACGGGGCCCTCCTGCGCGAGGTCGCACAGGACTTGGGGCAACGAGGTGCCCGCGCGCACGCCGGACACCATCGCATCGATGACCTCTGGCCATGCGGCACGAACGGTCTTGGCGTGGGCACGCACCCGGGAGACGACCCAGGCGTAGGGAAGGAAAGACACGCCGAGCGACACGATGAGGGCGACCGGCCATGCGCCGGTAACAGCGAGGACGAGCACCGCGACAACCATCCCGATCACACCGCTGAGTATGACCAGGCGCCCCACCGTCAGCCCCGGAACGCGTGCGCGCGCAACGTCCTCACGCACGCGCTTCCACGGCCCCCACGGCCTCCACACGGGCGCGGGGAGGAACCACGGGGACAGGGCCACAACCATCCCGATCCCGAACACGAGCCCACACACGATGGCTATCACGCCGTCCCCCACTCCAGCAGGGACGCCAGGTCAAACCCGGACGCAGCAAAGCGGTCATGCAGGTCCAGTCCGCCGCTGCCGCGTTCGCAGCGGATCCCGTCGTACGTAAAGAGCGACGCAGTTTCGATCCGATTACCTTCAACACGCCCGGGAACCGCGAGAATCTCGGCGACGTGTCGGTGCCCATCGGTTCCACGCTCGACGTGACACACGAGGTCAATCGACGAGGCCAAGGTCGGTGTGACGAACGCCGTCGTGACGTTTTCTCCCGCGAGGAGAGGCAGGATCGAGAGTTTATCGAGGGCCTCGCGCGCCGAATTGGCATGCACGGTCGCCATACCTGGAACACCGGCGTTGAGGGCAACGAGGAGATCGAGGGCCTCAGGGCCTCGCACCTCGCCGACGATCAGGTATTCGGGGCGCATACGCAGGGACTCGCGCACGAGATCGCGCAGGGTGATCTCCCCCGTGCCCTCCGCACCCGCCGGACGAGTCTGCATCGCAACGTGGTCCCAGTTAGCCAAACCCAGCTCGAAGACCTCCTCGCAGGAGATGACGCGGCGCGAACGCGGAAGCTCGCCCGCCAGGGCGCGTAGCAGCGTCGTCTTGCCCGCCTGAGTTCCTCCCGAAACGAGCACGGACAGCCCGCAACTGACGGCGGCCGAGAGGAAGTCGCGCATCGGCGCGGCGACCATCTCGACCGCGACCAGATCCTCCAGGGTGCGTGCCCGCTGGATATGTTTGCGGATATTCACGCTCCACGACGAACCCGTCACCGGCGGAATGACGACATGGAGACGCTCCCCGCCCGCGAGCATCGCATCCACGAAGGGGCTCGACAGGTCGAGCCTGCGTCCCGAGTGGTGCAGCATCCTCTCCACGAGGGCCCGCACATCCTCGTCCGTGAGGATGAGGCTGGTCAACTCGGCCACACCGCCACGCGCGACAAACACGCGCGATGCCGCGTTGATCCATATTTCCTCCACCGACGGATCATCCATCAGCACCTGGAGCGGGCCGAGGCCGCAGATGTCGTCCATAAGGTCCGCTTCGATCTGCGCGCGTGCAGCGGGCAACAGGTCGGGCACATGCCGATCAATGGCACGCTCGATGAGCGCGCGCACCGCTGCGGGATCGCGAGCCGCATCAATGCCGCCCGCAGCCAATCTCTCCCGAACACGCGCCGCGAGAGAACGCGTCATGGCTTCCATCGCTGCGCCTCCTTGCTACAAACCAAGCCAATGTGTCGAAAGTAACAGAGTTTTTCAGAAAGGAGCAAACCCACACCCACCCAATCTCCCACGACTCCGCGCGGGGAAGCACTTGCGCGCCCTCACACGCGATACGTTAAGTCAATGACCTCCCCGAAGAGCCCCCTCGAACTGGCGGCCCTGGCCACCGCCGCCGTCCCCGGCATGCGCGTCACCGCCCTGCGCCCGCCCTCCTACAGCGACGAGCTCTCTACCGTGACCGGCATCGAAGATGCCGCAGGCAACCGCTGGATCGTCACCTGTCCCCACGAGGAGGTCTCAGGCCCAGCCCTCGAAGCGACCTCCGGAATCCTCGACCGCCTCGGGCAGGCACACGACCACGACTACATCCCCTTCGACGTACCCCGACTGGCCGGTCAGGCCAAGCTTGCACATGGCGGAAGCGTCTACGTCCACCGCGATCCAGGCGGCGCCGCCCCCACGGACGAGGACCTCGACACCGACCCGCTCCTGCCCGCCTCTCTCGGACGCGCCCTCGCAGCCCTCCACAACCTCCCCGAGACCGTGTTTTCCGCGATCGGACTGCCCACCTACACGGCCATCGAATGCCGCGACCGTAACCTCGCCCTCCTCGACGAGGCCGCCCGCGAAGTCACCATTCCCGCCGCCCTGTGGAGCCGCTGGGAAGCCGCCCTCGAAGACGTCTCCCTCTGGCGCTTCCCCGCCGCCCCCGTCCACGGAGACATCCAAGAACACTGCCTGTCCATCAAACGCGGCTCACTCCTCGCCATCGGCGGCTGGACCAGCGCGCACGTGGGCGACCCCGCCCTCGACATCGCATGGATCCAGGCCACCGCATCCGACGCATTCCTCGAACGTTTCCGCGAAACCTACGGCCACGAGCGCCGCGCCACCGACCTGCACGTCTTTACACGCGCACAGCTCATGAGCGAGATCGCCCTCGTCCGCTGGCTCGTCCACGGCCTCCACGCCGAAGACGCTTCCGTCATCGACGAGGCACGTGCCATGCTCGACGACCTCGCCAAGGACCTCGACGGCGAGCCCCTCCTCCCCTCGCACGCATCCGCAATGGGGGCCCGCATCTCCCTGACCCCCGTCGAGTCCCCCTCCGCCTCGCCGATCGAAGCCTCGAAACCCACACCGAGCACGGCGGACGAAGCCGACGAGGATACCTCCGGCGAACCCACCGTCCCCGTCTCGCGCCCCGCCTCCGCACTCAGGCGCAAGCTCGCACAAGGCGAAGTCGACCCCGCAGCCCCCACCGAGCGCCTGAGCCTCGGCCCCGACGGAACGCTGGCGCGCTAACCGCGCCGCGCCACCCGCGGACCACCCACCCGGGGCGCCCAACGTCACAAACCGGGGCCCGCCAGATTTTCACCTGACGGGCCCCGGCCTCGTTGATTGTCGTGAAGGCGAGCGCCTCAGCGGAACTGATCATCCCCCTCACGCGATGCCTCAAGAGCATCAACACGGCGCTGTAGATCCTCCGTCTGGAGGCGCAGAATCGCAGCCTCCTCCGTCAGGCGACGACGATCCTCATCCGAACGCGACAGATCCACCGAAAAACGCAGCGACAGCAGCAGCAACACCACGCCGGCCACAAAGTAGCCCAAGTTCAGCGGGACAACGACACCCAGCTGCATCGCCGTCCACTTCAGCGTCTGCGGGAAAATGGAAAGCAACGCGGTGAAGAACGCGATGCAATACCACCACAGACCGTAGCGTTCCTTCAGGCCCGAGTTGCGCATCTTGACGAACACCATCACCAGGATGATGATCGCGAACACCAGTCCAAGCACATAGGTGGGGCTCATGCGTTCTCCTCCGGCGCCTGGGCGACCTTCTCACCGGGGCGCGAGAGAGACACCGCGAGGGCCATCGTCGCACGCACCAGGAACAGCGCCGATTTGATCGGATTATGCGAGGGCTCCCCGCCGGCCCGCGGGTGCATCTGCACGCCAACCTCACGCACGACCAGGTGCGAGCGCGCCGCGATGACGAGCGCACCAATCGTGTCACCCAGATACTCAGCCGGGTAATTGTGCGCAAACAGCGCCAGCGCCCGGGGACCGTAGAGTTTGAAGCCACTCGTCGTATCACTGAGGCGAGTCTTGCACACGCGCGAAAGGATCAACGAGAAGAGGTTCATTGCCCACTTACGAGGACCCCGCGCACGATAGTCGCCCTTGCCCGCAAAACGCGAACCGATCACGACGTCCGCATGCTCGCGCGAAGCCGTCTCGATCAGGGCGTCAATCTCGCGCGGATCATGCTGGCCATCCGCGTCGAGCTGACACGCGTACTCGTACCCCATGCGCTGGGCGTACTGGAAGCCGGCGCGCATGGCGCCACCGACCCCCAGATTGAGGGGCAGGTCAAGGACGGCAACGCCCGCGGCGCGCGCGATATCAGCGGTCGCATCCATCGACCCGTCGGAGACCACGAGAATGTCCGCGAAAGAAGGCTTCTCAACCTTCACCATCTCGAGGACATCACCGAGCACCTCCTCCTCGTTCCACGCAGGGATAACGATGAGCAGGCGGGATTGAGCACTGGGACGGCTCACTCAGTGCCCCTCGCGCTCAAGCAGCTCAAGCAGGTAAGCACCGTAGCCAGACTTCACCAGGGGCTCGGCACGCTGGCGCAGGCCCTCGTCGTCAATGAAGCCCATGCGCCACGCGACCTCCTCGGGGGCACCGATCTTCATGCCCTGGCGGGCCTCAACCGTGCGCACGAAAGCCGTGGCGTCAGCGAGCGAGTCGAACGTGCCGGTGTCGAGCCACGCGGTGCCGCGCGGGAGGACCTCGACCTTGAGCTTTCCTGCCTCGAGGTAGGAGCGGTTCACGTCGGTAATCTCGTACTCGCCGCGCGCACTCGGCTTGAGGTTGCGGGCAATCTCAACCACGTCGTTGTCGTAGAAGTACAGGCCGGGCACCGCGTAGTTCGACTTGGGGTTCTCGGGCTTCTCCTCGATGGACAGAGCGTTGAACTCCTCGTCGAATTCCACGACACCGTACGCACGCGGATTGGACACGTGGTAGGCGAAGACCGCACCGCCGTCGGGGTCGACGTGGCGACGCAGCTGGGCGCCCATGCCGGGCCCGTAGAAGATGTTGTCGCCCAGGACCAGGGCAGCGCTGTCATTACCCACGTGATCGGCACCGAGCACGAAGGCCTGCGCAAGGCCGTTGGGCTCGTGCTGGACCGCGTAGGAGATGTTGACGCCGAGCTGGCTGCCATCGCCCAGCAGGCGATGGAAAGAGGGTGCGTCATGCGGCGTGGTGATGACGAGCACCTCGGAAATACCCGCCAGCATCAGGGTTGACAGCGGGTAGTAGATCATCGGTTTGTCGTAGACGGGGACGAGCTGCTTCGATGTCCCCAGTGTGATCGGGTTCAGACGGGTGCCCGAGCCGCCCGCCAGGATGATGCCTTTCATGTTGCCTCCGCTTCCCGGCGCGCCCTCGAGTGGGTCGCGCGTCGTTGACAATTATCCCTATCACCGAGTATTTTTCCACAACTTCGCCCCTGCGCGCACTCATGGGGCGGCGCACACCGCCACGAGGGTGTAGATCGGATAGTATTTACATGGAATGTTACGTCCGCACACAATCCACGCACGTAAGGAAGAACCATGGCGCCCACCGCTAAGCCCCTGGGGATTACGACCACGCCGATCCCCGGCTTTTTGCGCATTGATCTGACTGTTCACGGCGATAATCGAGGCTGGTTCAAGGAGAACTGGCAGCGCGAAAAGATGGTCGCGCTGGGTCTTCCAGATTTCGGCCCCGTGCAGAACAACATCTCGTTCAACGACGAGGCTGGGGTAACCCGCGGCATTCACGCGGAGCCGTGGGACAAGTTCGTGTCGGTCGCGACCGGCCGCGTGTTCGGCGCATGGGTGGACCTGCGCGAAGGCCCTTCGTTCGGCACCGTCTACACGACGATCATTGATCCGGGTGTCGCGGTCTTCGTGCCTAAGGGCGTGGGTAACTCCTACCAGACCCTGGAGCCGAACACGGCGTACACGTACCTGGTGAACGACCACTGGTCGCCGGACGCGCGCTATACCTTCCTGAATCTGGCTGATGAGACGGCCGCCGTGGATTGGCCGATTCCGCTTGAGCGCGCCATCCTGTCGGATAAGGATAAGGCTCACCCGCGCATGGCGGACGTGACCCCCTTCCCGGCTCCCGCCCCGGCGGGTCGCCGTGCGCTCGTGACGGGTGCGAATGGTCAGCTGGGCCGCGAGCTCATGCGCGCCCTACCCGAGGCGGGCTTCACGGTCACGGGCGTGGACCTGCCCGAGGTGTCGATTTCCGACGCCGAGCAGGTGGCCGCCCTGCCGTGGGACGACATCGACGTGGTCATCAACGCCGCTGCATGGACGAACGTGGACGGCGCCGAGACGCCCGAGGGCCGCCGTGCAACCTGGCAGGCGAACTCGACCGGCCCGGCAGTCCTCGCACGCGAGGCGACGGCGCACGGCGTGACGATGGTTCACATTTCGACGGAGTACGTCTTTGATGGCACGCAGGACGTGCACGTCGAGGACGAGGCCCCCTCTCCCCTGGGCGCATACGGCCAGTCGAAGGCGGGCGGCGACGCCGCTGTGGCCTCGACCCCCAAGCACTACATCGTGCGCACCTCCTGGGTCGTGGGAGACGGCAAGAACTTCCTGAAGACCATGGCATCCCTGGCAGATCAGGGCACCTCCCCATCGGTCGTGTCCGACCAGGTGGGTCGCCTGACCTTCACGTCCGACCTGGCGCGCGGCATCATTCACCTGCTGACCACAGGCGCCGAATTTGGCACCTACAACCTGTCGGGTGAGGGCCCGGTCATGAGCTGGGCGCAGGTCGCCAAGCGCGTGTTCGAGCTGTGCGGCCGCGATCCGGAAGACGTCACGCCCGTGACCACGGAAGAGTACTTCGCAGGCCGCGAGGTGGCACCGCGTCCCCTGTCCTCCGTCCTGGATCTGACGAAGATCAAGGCCACCGGTTTCACCCCCGAGGATTCCTCGCAGCACATCGACTCCTACGTCGCTTCCCTGCGCGGCTAATCTCCAGACGTACGAGGCCCCGGTTGCTCACGGCGAGCACTCGGGGCCTCGCGTATGCCGAATCAGCAGCAGGATTGAAGACGCTGGCTTCACGCACCACCTGTCATGCGGACTCACAGACGATGCTAGAAGCGCAACTGGACGCAGAGCACGCGGATAGGTTACGAACATCCGGATAGCTTATTAACCTATCCAGAAGCGCATAACCTATCCGGATGCGCACAACCTATCCAGATGCGTACAACATATCCACACATCAGCCTGCAGCGAGCACATCGTCAGCGCTCACGTCCTTTCCACAGCAGGTTAAGGATTAACGATGAGTAATGCCTGCATGAGGCCATTCCATGGCGAGGGCCAGGCTAGGCAATATCCGGAGAATAGACCCCTCGTGGCTGGAGAGTCCCCACATAGCGCTTGCCCTTGAACCCATCAACATCATCTTGCTCAGGGTGAGGAACAGGAATCCGGATGCAAGTAGTATCCGGATCGGCGAGTTCCCATTCAAGGCTGGGATCCACTTCCCAGGACCCCAGGATGACATGAGCCTTTGTTAGCACAGCGACGAGCTTCCAAATCTTGGGGCGCTTGTCAGAGGCGACGTTCCAATACTGTGCTGCACGCTCGATAAACACCTCGCCGGTATTGCCGCCAAACGCAGAGACGCGCCCTTCGAGAGAGTCCGCAGAGATCGGCACGATGATCGTATTTCTCAGCTCATCCTGAGCAACCTCACCCGGGCGCGTGAAAATGGCCGGCCCCAGGTGTTTGCTCGTCTTCGTCCCCTGGATGTTGGTGACCGACTTGTCGTCCTTCTCGAACAGCTCTTCCTCATCCTCAGCGGCATAGATCGGGTCCAGCCCCATGAGAGAGGCGACGTGGATGGCGATAGCCTCTGCCTTGAGCGCGTCCTCGCGGCTCGAAAACGGTTCAACAGTCTGACGAATGAGGGTCCCCTCCGCATCACGGAGACGTTCAGCGTCGGCATTGTGGGACTCAAACACACGCTCCATGCTCTTACCGATCCCAATGTAAATGCTCCTGCGCCCCTCCTCGTCGCTACGAGGAGCACCTTCATAGATGTACAACCACGTTTTTTCAGCCATCGCCCTTCTCCAACCCGATAGACACAAACTAACTGTCTTGCTTCATCATAGATGAGGTTTGCCCGGAATACAGCTGAACAAAACTCTACAACGTCATTTGACAGGAGCAATTCCACCACAGCCTTTCACCCCCACAGCTCTCAGACCCCAAGCCACCAATGGGGCAGACAGGACGCAGAGACCGGCGATCATCCCGATACCACGGGCCGCGCCCAATACCGAGGCGACGGCCAGAAAGGTCGGCGCCAGCCGTATATGATCACGCCACTACCAGCCACAGGGCCCGCGCAGTTCCGGGTAGGTGACGATCACGCGGATAGGTTACGAAGATACGGATAGGTTAGAAGCATGCGGATAGGTTAATAACCTATCCGCATCTGAATAACCTATCCGCACGCGCATAACCTATCCGCGTACACACCATCGAGGGCAGCTGTGGACCCTCAAGCACCGGAGCGCAGCATCAGCGGAACATCGCTACGCATCCCCACCAATTCCGCATGCAATTCCTCGATGGCTCTTTCAAGCTTTGAAACTGCAACGTTGGTATTCCGACGTTTTCTCAATACGGCAAAACAGACCTGATGGGAATTGCATGCGATATAAAGGGCCGGGGCCGGCCACGCTTAATTGCGCAGCTGGCCCCGCCCTCGTCAAACAGCTCTCAGAAGTATGCCTTCATCATGGAGACCAGGTCGTAGCCGTAGTTCTTGGCCGCGGCCCAACCGGTGTGGTTCGGGTTCTCCTGGATGCCGAGGTATTCAACCACGGGGGCAGCACCCTTGCGCACGTAGGTGAAGCGCGGGTCGACGACCGTGTTCGCGAGCGAGGCCGTGGTCACCGAGTTGTCCGCGTAGGCTCGCAGGTGCTGGACCTGAGCCCGAATGCCGGTGCGCACATCCGGGAATGTGGCACCCTTCGCGCCGCCGCCGACCGCGCCGATGCCGGAGAAGTTGTACTGGTTGACGCTCACGTCGCCGCCAAATCGCAGCCAGCCCGTCTCCTTCATGGCCTGGACGAAGACCAGCTCGGGAGACACGCCCTCGGCCACGGCCTCGTCGTAGACGACGGAGGCGAAGTCACGGATAGTCTGTGCACCGCCGGCGCTCAGGGCGCTCGGGTAGCTGTAGCCGACCTCGTCCCATGCCTCTTCCATGGCGTCGATGATCTCCGCGCGCGAGGCGGTGGGCGCGCTCATGATGAGGCGCTGACCGGCGGCGTTAGTAACCGAATCGGCACGCGAAGCCGAACGAGACGCCGCGTCCGCCGCAGGCGCCCCTCCACCGTCCACGTAGCCCAGCCACGCCCCCGATGAGGCGAAGGAGGAGGTGCGTCCATCAACGTCATGCGTGCCCGTGACCATCGCACCCGAGGAGGGATCGAGCCAGTACCAGGTGCCGCCATCGAGCAGCCAGCCGGTGTTCATCGCGCCGGAGCCCGCCATGTGATACCAGGCGCCGCCAACCTTGACCCAGCCCGTGACCATCGCACCCGAGGAGGGATCGAGCCAGTACCAGGTGCCGCCATCGAGCAGCCAGCCGGTGTTCATCGCGCCGGAGCCCGCCATGTGATACCAGGCGGCGCCGACATTGACCCAGCCCGTCCTCATCGCACCATCGGAATCGAGCCAGTACCAGGTGCCGCCATCGAGCAGCCAGCCGGTGGCCATGACGCCGTCGGAGCCGAGGTAGTACCAGGAGCGGCCGTCCTTGACCCAGCCGGTGGCCATGTCGCCGTCACGGCGCAGGTAGTACCAGCTCTCGCCGTCCTTCTTCCAGCCCATCACCATCGCGGTGGAGTCGTCAAAGAAGTAGCGGCGCCCGTTGATGGTGGACCATCCGCGGATCGTGCGCCCATCGGAACCCGCCCAGTACCAGCGGCCGCCCGCGCTGAACCAGCCGGTCTTGGCCTGGCCGTCGCGCACGAAGCGCCAGGTGTCGCCCGACCGCTCCCACGTCCCCTTGCTCAGCCCGTAGGTCTGGGCGATGCCGGTCGCGTCGGCGACGCCGAGGGAACGCACGAAGGCGGGGTCGCGTAGCAGCTGCGCATCCGAGGAGGAGGTCAGGAAGGCGTGCTCAACGATGATGCCGGGCATGTTCTCCTCGCGGGCCTGGCGGATGATCGCGTAGTAGTCGCCCGTGGAGCCGTCCGGGTAGTTGTAGTACGGATTGTCGCGGGTCTTGATGCCTCGGTCCGCGAGGCCAAGATCGGTGAGCTCCTCCTGGATGTTACTGGAGAGCTGGCGCCCCTTCGTGTGAGTGGCGTAGTTGTACGAGGAGGAGTTTCCGTACCAGACCTCCGCGCCGCGCGCGAGGGGCGAACCCGAGTTGAAGTGGATGGAGACGAGCGCGTCGGCGCGGGCCGCAGCGGCCGTCTGGACGCGGCTGGACAGGTCCTCGCTGAGGTTTTCGGAGGGCCTGACGTCGGTCGATCGGGTCATGACGACGGTGACGCCGTCGTAGGACTCAAGTTCCTCCTTGAGGGCCAGGGACACCTCGAGCGTTAGGTCCTTCTCGCGCAGGCCGTTGGCGACCGCGCCAGAGTCGGACCCCCCGTGCCCGGGGTCGATGGCGATGATGATTCCGGTTGCCGCCTGGGCGGGCGGCACCAGTGCCGCGACGGCGGCGCCGAGCGCCAGGGTGAGGCCGGCTGCGAGTTTCCTCCACGGGGAGCGCATAGTCATCCTTCAAGTTGTTAGCGTGACAACCGAGATTCTAGTTACTTATATTGTAACTGTAAACATGAGAATAGCTACACGAATCAACCGCTATCAACTAATGGGATTGTTTTGCGAATGGTGAGACGAGGCCTGGGCCGGGATCCGCTCTCGGGAACGGGAGGGCGGCCGCGCGCACAGCCGCAACGCACCCCTCAGAGCGCAGAAACGGACCACCGCTGAACGTGGAACACCCTCCTCAGACCACTAACGATCCACCCCGGAACGCCCCCCTGAGACCGCGGAACGCACCGCCGCCGCAGCCGCCCTCGAGGACGCCTCGATCGAGCGATGCTCACGCACCCAGGCGCGCGCCCGCGTCGGCCCCACCCAGCTCAGCTCCCCGGACGCGAGGGCAGCCATCGCCTCGGCGACGCGGTCTGCATCGAGGCCACACGCCACCCCGAGCCCTCCCTCACTCACGTCGCGGGCGGCCTGCCCGGGCCCCGCGTAGATGACGGGAGTGCCCTGCGCGAGGGAGGCGAGGATCTTCGTCGGGTAGGCGTAGTCGTAGCCGCCGGGGCGCAGCGAGGCCAGGGTGGCGGTGGCGCGCGCCATCCACCGGTCAGCCTCGTCGGCGCCGACGGCGGGCACGAGAACGACGCCCGGGACCCCGCGAGCACGCGCGACCAGGTCCTCCCACCCGGCCCCCTGCCCGACAAACACGAGGCGCGCGTCCCCAAGGCGTGGGCGCGCCCGCTCGAACGCGTCAATGAACACCTCGGGGGCGAGCCAGGGGGCGACCGTGCCCGTGTAGGCAAAGACCGGGCCCTGGCAGGAGGGGAAGCCCTCGGGCACCCCCTCGGCCGCGGCACTGGGAACGCGCACCCCGTTGGGTACGACACATACGCGCGCCGCCCCGAGGTCGCGCGCGCGCCGGGCCACCCCGTCGGACACGGCGATGACGCGGCGGGCGCCGCGCAGGGCGAAGGACTCCAGGCTGGCGACCGCGCGCACGACCGGGCGAGGAACCCCGGCCATGGCCGCGGCGTCCGACACGATGTCGGCGCAGTAGTAGACGTAGGGGACGCGGCGCGCTGCGCACGCGATGCGCACGGCGGCGCCCGTCGTGGGCGGGGGCTCCGAGACGACCACGTCGGGGCGTGGGCCGACCACGAGGCGCGCGACGAGGGGTAGGTCGAAGGACAGGTAGGAAACGTAGCCGCGCACCGCTCCCGTGCGGTCGCGCAAGACGGGGGCGCGTCGCACGCTAACGAAGCCGTGCCCCTCCCCCGACTCGACGCCGCCGTCTGCGAACTGTCGGGCGTCGCGGGCGACGGAAGGAGCTAGGCGCGATGTGAGGACCTGGACCCTGTCGCCTCCTGTGGCGAGCGCGCGGGCAAGTGCCCCGAGGCGCAAGGCGGCAGCCGTCGGCTCGGGCGTGAAAGTGCGGGTCGCGAGGGTCACTAGCATGCGGGATTGGCTCCCCCGCCGATGGTGACGCGCGGGGTGCCGACCCACGCCTGGGGGCTCGTGATTGCGCGCCCGTCGACGAGCAGTCGAACGCCGGGCAAGTCGGAGGGAGTCAGGTCCCGGTAACACTCGTGGTCCGCCTGGATGATGGCCGCGTCCACCTCCTCGCCGAGGTGGTAGGCGTCCCACCCGAAGGACGCCAGCTCCTCGTCGGAGTAGAGCGGATCGTGGACGCTCGCCCGCGCCCCTGCCTCGCGCAGCGCGCAGGTGACGCCGAATACGCCGGAGAACGCGGTTTCCTTGACACCGCCGCGGTAGGCGGCGCCCAGGACCGCGACGCGCAGGCCGTCCAGGGACCCCAGCAGAGCGGCGGCACGCGAGACCGCGTAGGCGGGCATCGCGGCGTTCGCGGCGCGGGCCGCGGACACGACGGTCGCGTCCGGATCGCCGGCCAAATACAGGCGCGGGTAGACGGGGATGCAGTGGCCGCCGACCGCGATGCCGGGCCGGTGGATGTGGGAGTAGGGCTGGGAGTTGCAGGCCTCAATGACGCGCGCGACGTCGATGCCGGCCGCATCCGCGTAACGCGCGAATTGGTTGGCCAGGCCGATGTTGACGTCCCGGTAGGTGGTCTCGGCGAGCTTGGCCATCTCGGCGGCCTCGGCCCCGCCCATGGGCCACACGCCGTTGGGGCGCGGCAGGTCGTCGCGCTCGTCGAAGGAGAGGACGGCCTCGTAAAAGCGAACGCCGCGCGCCTCGCCGGCCTCGCTCAGTCCACCCACGAGCTTCGGGTAGCGCGCCAGGTCGGCGAAAACCCGTCCGGTAAGGACGCGCTCGGGCGAAAAGACGACGTCGAAGTCGCGGCCCTCGAGCAGGCCGGAGACCTCCTCGATGAGGGGCTTGTAGCGTCCGCGCGTCGTGCCCACGGGCAGGGTCGTCTCGTAGGAGACGAGGGTGCCGCCTGTCAGGTGCTCAGCCATGGAGCGGGTCGCAGCGTCCATGATCGTAAAGTCGGGACGGCTCTCATCGTCGACGACGAGGGGCACGACCATGACGACGGCGTCGGCCCCGGGGATCGCGTCAGCGTACTCGGTCGTGGCCCGCAGGGCGCCGGAGGAGATAAGCGGGGGCAGGTACTCGGCGAGGTGTGCCTCGCCCGGGAAGGGTTCTTCTCCCCCGTTGATGAGTGCGACCATGCGAGGGTTCACGTCCACGCCGACGACGGTGTGCCCGCCGCGCGCGTAGTGCACCGCCAGCGGCAGACCAATCTTGCCCATGCCGACGACCGCGATGCGCATGGGACCCCCTTTCCGTCTCCGGCCTCGTTGTTCCCCTCCAGTGTAGTGCCCCGCCCCACCTACAATGGGGGCGTGGATCGCGCGCTCAACCTTCTACTCTACCCGTCGAACCTGGCCTCGCCCGGTCGGCTGGTGAAGATCGCGCGTTCGCTGTCCCCTCTGTTTTCGCAGACGCGGGTCGTCGGCATCGACCAGGGCGACCTGCCCACAGACGAGGCCGTGGCCCCCACCGTGCGCCTCACCCGGATCCGGGGCGCATCCCTGGGTGCGCGCGTGGGCGGGGTGCGGGTCGTCGTGGCGTGGGGGGCGCGCGTGTACCGGCGATTCGCGAAGCAGCGCGTCGCGGCCGTCTCCGCGCAGAACCTGTTCCTGCTGCCGCTCGCGCACGCGTTGGCGCGGGGCACCGGCGCGGTGTTCGCCTACAACGCGCACGAGTTGGAGACGGAGACGGTGGGGTCGGCGGGGCTGCGCCAGCGCCTCCAGCGCGTGATCGAGCGCCGCTACATACTCCGCGCGGACGTGGTGTCCGTGGTCAACGAGTCGATCGCCCAGTGGTACCGCAGCGCCTACCCGGGCGTGGATCCGGTCGTGGTGACGAACGCCCCGACGGGCGCGGAGGGTGTCATCGACCTGCGCTCGCAGCTGGGGATCCCGGAGGGCGCGCTCCTGTACCTGCATTCGGGCTACCTGGCGCCTGGGCGCAATATTCCCTTGATTCTGCGGGCGTTTGAGCAGGTGAAGAGCGTGCACGTGGTCTTCGTCGGCTCCGGCGCCCTGCTGCCCGAGGTCGAGCGGGCCGCCGCAGCTCACCCGAACATCCACCGCCTGCCGCCCGTGGAGCCGGATCAGGTCCTGGCGATGACGCGCGGGGCTGACGTGGCGCTGTGCCTCATCGAGTCCGGGTGCCTCTCGCACCGCATGTCCACGCCCAACAAGATGATGGAGGCCTTCGCGGCCGGACTTCCCGCACTGTGTTCTCCCCTGTCCGAGGCCCGCCGATACCTGGGCGATCAGGCCGACACGTGGGTGCTGGAGGATCCGGAGCGCGACCTCATCGGGGCCCTGGAATCCATCACGCGAGAGGATATCGAGGCCTTCACAGCTCCCACGATTCCCACCTGGGAGGCGGGCGCCGCCCGCCTGCGCGAGGCGTACGAGCGAGCCCTCGCCGCGCGAGCGACGCATCGATAGTTCCCCCAAAATCTCGCACGTAATTTGGGTTCACTAACTCTTCTTAATACCACTAAAAACACTGAAATATCAACACTTTTGATCACCCATAGATTCGGACCACATGGGAATTACGTGCGACTTTTGGGGAGAGGTTTCACGAGGCCGGGTGGGCGTTTCACGAGGCCGGGTGGGCGTTTCACGAGGCCGGGTGGGCGTTTCACGCGGTCCGAGCCCGCACGCCGTCACCTCTGTCGTAGGCGCGTGCCGTCACGACAGCCATGACAAGCATCCCCACCAACAACACGGCCATCAGGGCCCCCAGCACGGCAACCGTCATCTCGACGCCGTAGGGGCTGCACGCGAGCCACGCCAGCGGCGCCGCGCAGTACACGCACGCGAAGGCCAGCATGCGCCGCTGGTGGTAGGTCGCGACAAACACGTTTGACAGCGGCGAGGTCGCCACCGTCAAGGCCAGCCACGGAGCCAGGGAGCGCGCGAAGTATCCGGCCGCCTCCCAGCGCGCCCCGAACACGAAGGGAAAGAGCGCCGGGCTGACCCACGCAAGCAGCGCGAACACAGGGATCGAGCAAGCCAGGGCGATGCGGCCGACGCGCACGACAACGCGGGTCATCTCTCCGGGCGGGGTGTCCGACAGGCGCGGCAGATACACCTGCGACAGTGCCCCCGCGATGAGGGCAACCGGGGCCTGCAGGGCCAGCCACGCCATATTGAACTGGCCGAGCGAGGCCACGGAATACGTGGCAATCAGCAGAGGAATCGCGCTCGTGCGCACCGCATCGACGACGACGTTGGGCACGCCGACGAGCGCCATCTTGCGGTAGCGCGAGGCCACCTCGCGCAGGGTCGGATCGGTGTCCTGACGTTCGCGGGCGTCGCGGGCGCGCCACGACAGGTAGGCGACGGCGAGGCCCTGGCCAGCGATCGTCGCACCGATGGCAGCGCCCAGACCACCGCCAGCGACGAAGCCGCACGCCAGCTGCAAGGCCGCGATGCCGAGAGAGCGCACGACCGACGAGCTCGCGATCGCCTGGAAACGGCGGTGGCGGGTCAGCCAGTACGAGCACACTTGCCCCTGCGCCAGGAACAGGACGGACACGCCGATGGCGAGCATCCAACCCGCGAGCGCGGCCCCGTAGCGCGCGCATACCCACGGCCAGGCGGCGGCCGCAATAAAGGTAGCCAGAGCGGAGGCGACTGCCGCGCAGCGCGAGGCCAGGCGAGCCAGGGACCGGGCCGAGGCCTCGTCGCCGGGGGCGGGCAGGACGATGCTGAGGTCGAAGCGGGCACCCGCGACGGCAGCGCCGAGCGTGGCAGCGGAGGTGAAGATGCCCAGGTACCCCAGGTCCGTGTCGGTGTAGAGGCGGGCGATGCCGATCTGGGCGACGAATGCGATGATCTGGGCGAGGAGGGTTCCACTGAGGAGGGTGAGCACCTGCGCGAGGACACCCGAGCGGGCGGGGCGGGCAGGTGCGTTCGTCATGGACTCATTTAATCACCTGGGGCGCGCGGCTTGCCCCTAGGATGGGGGCATGCCCGCTCACCGATCCACGCCCGCCGCCAGGTGGAACTCGTGAGGGTCGCCCTGACGAAGGGAACCCTGCTGGTTCCCCCGACCTACTTCGCACTCTCGCACGCCCTGGCGATGCCCCAGCTCGATTGGCGGGTTTTCACGCTCGGGGCGCGCATCACCGATCCGGCCGTCACGATTCCCATTGACGAGGCCGCACCGCGCGCACTCGGTGGCCCTCTCCCGCTTCGCGTGGCCGCGCAGGCACGAGGCCTGGAACGGATGCGCCGCGCAATCAGCGCGTGGGATCCGGACGTTATTCACCAGCACCAGGCGACATGGTCTCTGCCGGCTGTGGGCGCCGCGCGGGAGACGGGCGCGCCCCTCGTGGTGACGCTGCACGGCGGGGACGCCTACCTGAGGCTCGGGCGCGGCTGGGGCGCCGCGTGGAACGCACGCAACCGCACAGCAGCCTTCGACGGTGCGAGCCGACTGCTGGCTGTCTCCCGATACCTGGCGGACGTCGCGTTAGGCGCGGGAGCAGATCCGGATCGCCTGAGTGTGCACTATCAGGGCGTGGACACCGACTTCTGGGCACCGTCCACCCCGCTAACCATCGATTCACGCGAGAAGCCCATCGTCCTGTTCGTGGGTGCTCTGAGCCACTTGAAAGGTGTGGATGATCTGGCCCGGGCGTCCGCCGACCTCGTGGGGCGCCGCCCGCATCGCCTCGTCCTCGTCGGCGAGGGACCGCTGGCCCCCGCACTGCGCGAACGCGCGCCCGCCCACGTGAGGTTCACGGGCCGGCTGGATCGCGAGGGGGTGCGCGACTGGATGCGCCGCGCCCACGTCCTCGTCCTGCCCACCAAGCCCACGCAGGGGCGGCAGGAGGCCGCCGGCCTCGTCCTGCTTGAGGCGCAGGCGTGCGGCGTTCCTGTCATCGCGTATCGCACGGGCGGGACGCCGGAGATGACCGCACCCGGGGCCTCACTGCTCACACAGGAGCGCTCGCCGAATGCTCTCGTCCGTTCCATCGACGAGGCCTTGGCGTGGTCGGAGGATGAACGCGCGGATCGGGCGGCGGCGTGCCGGGCGTGGGTGACGCGCGAGCGCTCACTGCGCGGTGCAACCCACCAGCTGCGCGCAATCTACGACGACGTCACGCGGTAGCGCCGCGCTCTACAGGTCGACGGACCGTCCGGTGTCAGCCGATGTCAGAATGGCCTCGACGACGCGCAGGTTCTCCAGGGCTTCGTCCATCGTGACATGCTCGGCGCCCACGCCGAGTATCGCGTCGCGGAAGCGCTCGTGTTCGAGAGCGAGGGGCTCTCGCTTGGTGAGCGCGTAGCGTACGACCTGGCCTTCGCTCACACCGCGGAAGGCGGCGATCGCGTCCCACTGAAGCGGCGCGTGACCGTTTTCAAAGAAGGTCAGGTCCCCCATCGCTGTGTCGGCGACGAGCGCGCCGCGCTCCCCCGTCACGATCGTCGTGCGGTCCTTGTAGGGGGTCAGCCAGTTGACGAGGTGATTGACGAGGATGCCGCCGGCAAGCACGCCCGAGGCGACCATCATGTCCTCGTGCACTCGCCCCGAGCGCGCGGACGTGCGCGCGTAGATGCTCTCGTAGGGGGCACCCGCCACCCACGCGGCCAGGTCCACGTCGTGCGTGGCCAGGTCTTTGACGACGCCGACGTCGCTGATGCGGGCGGGGAAAGGCGACTGGCGGCGTGTCGCGATCTGCTCGATCTCGCCGAGCTGACCCTCCGCGATCCTGCGACGCATGTCGATGAGCGCGGGGTTGCAGCGCTCGACGTAGCCGACGGCGCCCACGAGGCCCGCAGACGCAAACGCATCGCGGATCCGGCGGCCCGCCTCCACACTCGTGGCGAGGGGCTTTTCGACGAGGGTATGCACCCCGGCCTCGGCCAGCGCCAAGGCCGCGGCCTCGTGGTGGGCGGTGGGCGCGGCGACGATCGCGGCGTCGATACCGGCCTCGATCAGCTCCTTGACACCACCCAGGACGGGCAGGTCACCGGCAACGCCGAAGCGGTCGCCGCCCGGATCAGCGAGCGCGACGAGATCCACCCCGGCGGTCGCTCGGGCGTTGCGCACGTGGTGTCGGCCCATCGAGCCAATGCCAAGGATTCCCAGCCGAATAGCCATGTCAGGCCCCCGCTTCCGCGAGCGCGTTGACGCCCTGTGCGATGCGTTCCAGCTCGCCGGGAGTCAGCGAGGGGTAAATCGGCAGGGAGAGGACTTGGGCGGCAGCCTCGCGGGTGGCGGGCAGCTCCGCGTCGGGGGCGAAGCGGGCCAGGGAGGGCAGCTCGTGGTTCGGGATCGGGTAGTAGACGCCCGAGCCGATACCGTATTCGCCGCGCAGGGCATCGGCGAAGCCGTCGCGGTCCTCGCCCACGCGAATCGTGTACTGGTGGTAGACGTGTGTGGCGCCGGGAGCGACGTGAGGGACGACGACGCCACGCAGGTGCGCGTCCAGGAATGCGGCGTTCTCCTGGCGCTTGACTGTCCAGGCCCCGACTTTGGTGAGCTGAACGCGCCCGATCGCCGCGTGGATGTCGGTCATGCGGTTATTGAGGCCCACAATTTCGTTGGCGTAGCGCGTCTCCATGCCCTGGTTGCGTGCGAGGCGCACGCCTCGGATGATGCCAGGGTCGGCGGAGGTGACCATGCCGCCCTCGCCGCTGGTCATGTTCTTCGTCGGGTAGAAGGAGAAGGCCGCGAAGGTGCCGAAGGAGCCGACCGCGCGCCCGTGCAGGCTCGCGCCGTGGGCCTGGGCGGCGTCCTCGAAGACCATGAGTCCATGCGCGTCGGCAATCGCCTGGAGAGCGTCCATGGGCGCGGGGTGTCCGTAGAGGTGGACGGGCATGATGGCGCGCGTACGCGGCGTGATCGAGGCTTCGACGGCGGCCGGGGAGAGCGTGAAGGTGAGCGGGTCAATGTCGGCGAAGACGGGGGTCGCGCCCGTGATGGCCACCGAGTTCGCCGTGGCCGCGAAGGTGAAGGAGGGGACGATGACCTCGTCGCCCGGCCCGATTCCGGCAGCGAGCAGTCCCAGGTGCAGGGCGGAGGTCCCCGAGTTGACCGCGACGGCTCGAGTTCCGGGCACGAGTGCAGCGGCGAACTCGTCCTCGAAGGCTGCCACCTGCGGACCCTGGGCGATCATGCCCGTGCGCATGACCGCCGCGACCGCATCGATCTCCTCCTCACCGATCAGCGGACGAGCGGGCGGGATGAACGGCTGCGTCATGGCTGGTCCTCACGGGTCTGGGCGGGTGTCGCGGGTACGCTCGGGGACGAGGCGTGGACCTCCTCGGGCGACAGGACGCCATTTCGCTCGACGTAGCGGCGTCCCGTGGCCGGGCACACCCAGGTGCGGTCCCCGGCCTCGTTCTTCGGTGCCTCGTCGGCGGCCACGAGCGGCACACCGGCCTCGCCGACCCACCCGACGCGGCGCGCGGGCACGCCGACGACGAGGGCGTAGGGGGCCACGTCTGACGTGACGACCGCGCCCGCACCGACCGACGCCCACGCGCCGATGCGCACGGGGGCGACGCAGACGGCGCGAGCCCCGATGGCCGCGCCTCGTTCGACGGTGACACCGACGCGTTCCCAGTCACTCGCGCTCTTGAGGTTCCCGTCGGGGTTGATCGCGCGGGGGCAGTGGTCGTTCGTGAAGACGGCCGCGGGCCCGACGAACACACCGTCAGCCAGGGAGGCGGGCTCGTAGATGAGGGCGTAGTTCTGGATCTTGCAGCGATCCCCGACGCGCACGCCTGCGCCGATGTATGCACCCCGACCGACGATCGTCTCTGCGCCGATGGATGCATCCTCTCGAACCTGGGCGAGATGCCACACGCGGGCGCTGGGGGCCACCATCGCACTGGGCGCCACGTCGGCGCTGGGCTCGATCACGGTGCTTCCCTCTCCTTGTTGCTGCACGCGCGGGTGCGTTCACAGATACCCTCACTATAGGCGCGTGCCCACCCCGATGTGCGACACTAATCGAATGCAGATGCGCTCCGACACGTGGGTCGTCATCCCCGCGTTCAACGAGGCGCCCGTCATCGGGGGCGTCGTCGCGGGCGTGCGCACCCTTTTCCCGCATGTCCTCGTCGTCGATGACGCGTCCACGGATAACACTGCGGCCCTGGCCCGCGCGGCCGGCGCCTACACGGCCACCCACCCCCTCAACCTCGGTCAGGGCGCTGCGCTCCAGACAGGTTTCGAGGCGGTGGCCGCGCGTGGGGCCCGCTACGTGGTCACCTTCGACGCCGACGGCCAACACGATCCCGCAGACGCAGCAGCAATGCTTCATCGGGCGTGCGAGGAAGACCTTGCGTTTGTCCTCGGATCTCGCTTCCGCGACGGCGCGACTGCACAGGTCGGCTCCGTCAAGCACGCGATGCTGCGCCTCGGAGCCCTCATCGCCCGCCTGCGCACCGGCATGGCTCTCACGGACACACATAACGGGCTGCGCGTGATACGCGCCGATGCCCTCGCTCAGGTCCACCTGACCCACTCACGCATGGCCCACGCCTCGCAGATCGTCTCCCAGCTGGCGGCCTGTGGCCTGCCCGGCGCGGAACACCCCGTGACGATCTCCTACACGGACTACTCACGGGCGAAGGGCCAGCCCCTGCTCAACTCAGTCAATATCGCCGTCGACCTGGCGTTGGGGGGACGATGAGCGCCTACCTCGCCATCCGTGTCCTCCTACTCCTCGCCCTCGCACTCACCGCGTGGTGGCTCGTGCGCCCGGTATCCTCGGCCTCGTCCCTGGCTCTGCGCCGCATCGGCATCGGCGTCCTCGTAGCGGCGGCCATCGTGGCGATCCTCGTGCCGTCGCTGGCCAACACGGTCGCCCGCGCCATCGGCGTGGAGCGTGGCGTCAACCTGATCGTCTACGGGCTCGTCATCGCATTGATTGCGCAGATGGTGACCGCCTATCGGCGCGAGGCCCGGGCCGAGGCACGTATGGCAACGCTGGCTCGCTCGCTCGCCCTCGCGCACGTCCTTCCGCCCGAGGACACAACCCCCGAAAACACCGTCGACCCTCCCGTTCACGCTGATGGCCCGGAAGTGGAACGCGCCGCTAACGGCCCTGATTCCCCGACAAACCCGCCAGATAACGATATGGTTACAAACGATGAGTAACGTGAATCTGCGACCGATCCAGCACTCGGCCGTCAACTACGGACGCTTCGGCCTCCTGCGCGGCGCGCTCGCCATCCTCCTGGCCGGCGTGCTCTTCGTAGTATCATCGGCGGGTTTCGTGTACGCCAAATTGAGCAACCAGTTCGCCAACCGAGTCGTCAACATTGACGCATACTCAACTGACGATCAGAACAACGCAACCCCCGATTCCTTCGAGGGACGCGCCGTCAACATCCTCGTGGTCGGCACCGACTCGCGCAGCGGCGCCAGCGGCGAGCTGGGCGCGGGCGACGCAGATGACGTCCCCGGCCTGCGCAACGACTCGACGATGGTGATTCACGTCAGCGCGGACCGCTCCCGCGTGCAGATCGTTTCCATCCCCCGCGACACGCTCGTGGATATCCCCTCGTGTCAGCACCGCGACGGCACCACGAGCGAGCCGACCAGCAACGACATGTTCAACAACGCGATGGTCTACGGTTCGAACGGCGGGGATGATCCGGAGGACCTCGCACCCGGCATCGCGTGTGTGAAGTCGACCGTTGAAAAACTTTCCGGTATGTCCATCGACGCCTTCATGGTCGTCGATTTTGCGGGCTTTATTAACATGATCGATGCGCTCGGCGGCGTCTGGTTCAACATCCCCGAGGACATCAATGACGACTCTGCCGGGCTCTACATCGACGCGGGCTGCTGGAAGCTGTCGGGCACTCACTCGCTGGCCTACATGCGCTCACGCAAGGGGCAGGGCGACGGCTCCGACATTTCGCGCATCAGCCGCCAGCAGCAGCTGATTTCCGCGATGCTGCGCGAACTGCAGGAGAAAAACTACGTGACCGATCCCGGCGCGCTCATTAACTTCCTGCAGGCCGCGATTTCCGCCGTGAACGTCTCCGATAACCTCGGAAACGCCAGCTCGGATGCATCCCTGCTCATCAACGTGCTGCAAAAGGTGGATCGCACCAACATCCAGTTCGTCACCATGCCGGTCGAGGAGCCGTCCTGGGATCCGAACCGCCGCATTCCGTCCGAGCCGATGGCCCGCAACGTGTGGACCGCGTTGAAGAACGATCAGGCCCTGCCCGTGGGCACGACCTACACGGACGGCAACGGCGCGCAGCTGGTGGTGCCCGACCCGACCGCGACAACGGCACCGTCGACGCCCAATCCGACGCAGGCTCCCACGACCGATCCCGGCTCGGAGGAGACCACCACGGATAACACCGAGCAGTCCGCCTCCGTCGCGAATAATGCGGCGAACGAGGAGGCTGCCAAGCAGACAGCCGCTACCTGCCCGCCGAAGGACCAATGAGCACTCCCCCCTCGTTTACACCAGATCCGAAACGACGCCGTCCCGCATCCGACGACGCCCACGTCGTTGGTGAAGAGGTGCGCGGTGGCGCGCCCACTCCCCCACCCCAGGCCCTGGCGCCGCAGATGTGGAGGATTTCGGAGGACGAGGCCGACGCCTCGCGCCCCCTGATGCCGCGCACGCTGGACCAGCCGCAGCGCGACTCTCAGTCGGTTTTCCCGCGCCGCGTCCCCGCTCAGCAGCCGCCGTCGTTCCAGCCGGCATCGGCCTCCAACCCCCCGTCCTACGCGCCGGGTTCTGGTCGTTCCTCGGGTTCGAACACCTACGCGCCCTCCGGGAATGGGCCTCGTCAGGTGACGATCAATCGCGCCCAGGGCATGCCCGCGCCCGTGCCTGCCCCCGTCGCTCCTGCAGCCCCATCGGCCCCGGCGACCGCGCCAAGGCGACGCAAGCGCCGCCACCCGATCTTGAAGACCCTGTGCCTCTTCCTGGTCATCATCCTGGCGTGGGGCAGCTTCCTCCTGTGGGATGCCAACACGAACATGGGTCGCGTGAGCGCGCTGTCGGGCGCCGCCGATACGCCTGGCACGACCTACCTGCTGGCTGGCTCGGACTCGCGCGCGGACGGCGCCGTGAAGGATGGTTTCGACGAATCTGAGCGTGCTGACTCGATCATGCTCGTCAACGTCGCCCCGAACGGACAGACGGTTGCGCTCTCGATTCCCCGCGACACTTACGCGGAGATCCCGGGCGTCGGCTGGGACAAGATCAACGCCTCCTACGCTTATGGCGGGCCGCAGCTGCTCGTCGAGACCGTCGAGAAGCTGACGGGCCTGACTGTGGATCACTTTGTTCAGATCGGCATGGGCGCCGTGCCCGACATGGTGGACGCCGTCGGCGGCGTCGAGCTGTGCTACGACAACGACGCCGACGACCAATATTCCGGCCTCACGTGGACCGCGGGTTGCCACACGGTGGACGGCACGACCGCGCTGCAGTTCTCGCGTATGCGCTACCAGGACCCCGAGGGCGACATCGGCCGCACGAAGCGTCAGCGCCAGGTCATTTCGAAGGTTATTTCCTCGGCAGCCTCGCCCTCAACCCTCATTAATCCCGCGAAGACCCTGCGCGTGGAGCGCGCGGGTTCCAAGTCCTTCACGGTCGACGAAGACTCCTCTGTGTTCACGGTCGCCTCGCTCGTGTGGGCACTGCGCTCCGCCTCGTCGAATCAGATGATGGGCGTCCCGCCGATCGAGTCGCTGAACTTTACGACGAACGCGGGAGCATCTGCTGTCCTGCTGCGCGATACGACCGCAGACGATTTCTTCGCCAAGCTGCGCGCCGGTACGCTGACGACCTCGGATCTCAACCAGGTCGACGGGATCTAACGCACTGCGCCCAGCATCGCGCTCTCGACGTTCGACGATATAAGCACCGACCTCGTTTCCTTCTCGGAACGAGGCCGGTGCTCTATCGGCGCCGACAGGTACTCAGGCGCCGGGGACGGTGATCGGGCGAGGACCCGCCTGCCAGCCTTCCCAGGCGGAGGTGAGGATCTCCTCGACCCCGTTGTTGGCCTTCCAGCCGAGGTCGACACCAATCGACAGCGGATCACCGATCAGCTCGGGCGGGTCGCCGGCGCGGCGGTCCAGCTCCTCAACGGGGAAGTCCCAGCCGATGACGCGGCGCAGGCCGTCAACGATCTCTCGGACGGAGGTGCCCAGGCCGGTCCCCACGTTGTAGGTGTGATGGTCGGGCTGACGCCCCTCGGCCAGCACGTCAAGGGCCGCGATGTGCGCTTCTGCGAGGTCCAGGACGTGGATGTAGTCGCGGATGCAGGTGCCGTCAGGGGTGTCGTAATCCGTGCCGAAGATCTTCGCGCTCTCGCCTCGCTCAACGCGGTCCAGCACCATCGGGATCAGATTCATGACGGCGTCGTCGGCCAGGTCAGGCCACCCGGCGCCCGCAACGTTGAAGTAGCGCAGGCCGATCCACTTCAAGTCCCAAGCGCGCTCGCAGTCAGCCATCAGCCATTCGCCGATCAGCTTCGTCTCGCCGTAGGGGTTGATGGGGTGACCGGCCATATCCTCGGTGACCACCGGCAGCTCGGGAGTTCCGTACACTGCGGCCGAGGACGAGAAGATCATCTGGTCGACTCCGGCGTCCTCCATTGCGAGGAGGACGTTGGCCATTCCGCCAATGTTCTGCTGGTAGTACCAGGCGGGGCGTTCGACGGACTCGCCGACCTGCTTGCGTGCGGAGAAGTGGATGACGGCCGTGACGTCCTCGTCCACCATGAGGGTAGACAGCGCCGAGCGGGCTTCGTCCAGCGTCACGTCAAGCTTCACGAGCTTGGCGTCGCCGACGCGCGATGCCTTACCACTCGACAGGTCGTCGACGACAACGACGCGATCCCCGCGCTGACGCAGGAGGCGAACAACATGCGCGCCGATGTAGCCGGCGCCGCCACAAACGAGAATGCTCATGGTTCCAGGATACGACGCACCGAGCCCTCAGGGCTACCCGCACCGTGCTTGTGTTTGCGTTGCTCAGCGTGCCTGACTGACGCGTTGAGCGAGCGCCGCGCCCTTCGCGCTGGCAACGTTTCGCAGATCCTTCTGGAACGAACGCATCTGGGCACGCAGGCCCTCGGCGTGCTTGCCTACGCCCGCACCGAGGATCCGGGCGGCGAGCAGGCCCGCGTTGCGCGCACCCGCGATGGAGACGGTCGCGACGGGCACGCCGGCGGGCATCTGGACGATGGAGTGCAGGGAGTCGACGCCGTCAAGGTGCTTGAGCGGCACGGGGACGCCGATGACGGGCAGCTCGGTGAGGGCTGCGAGCATGCCGGGCAGGTGGGCCGCTCCCCCAGCTCCGGCAATGATGACACGCAGGCCGCGCTCCGATGCGGATCGACCATAGGCCACCATGTCCTCGGGCATGCGGTGGGCGGAGACGACGCCGACCTCGCAGGCGATGCCGAACTCCGCGAGCGCAGCAACGGCGGGCTCCATGGTCGGCCAGTCAGAGTCGGAACCCATGACGACGCCGACGATCGGGTTATCGCCGGTGGCGGTCAGCTGGATGTCAAGGTCGGTGGTCATGGGCAGTCCTTTCGAGGGGGACGAGGCCGGGGCACCTGGTCCCGCGGCCGTCAGTGGGTGGAAGGTTAGTCGGTGGGCGCGTCGCCCCGGAGGGCGGCGACTGCAGCCCGTGCCCGCTCAAGGGCGAGGGCGGGGTCCTGATCGACGACGGTGACGTGTCCGAGCTTGCGACCGGGGCGCACTTCCTTGCCGTACAGGTGGACTTTTGCATTCTCTCCCCCGGCCCGGAAGGCAGCCGCGAGGGCGCGCGCGGGCTGAGCGTGAGTCGAGCCGAGGAGATTCACCATAACGGAGTGCGAGCCCGGAGCACGCAGATCGGTCGAGCCGAGCGGCAGATCGAGGACGGCGCGCAGGTGCTGCTCGAACTGGCTGGTGATCGCCCCGTCGATGGTCCAGTGCCCCGTGTTGTGGGGACGCATAGCGAGCTCGTTGACCAGTACGCGCTCGTCCGCACCCTCACCGACGACGAACATTTCGACGGCGAGGACGCCGGTGACTCCCAGCTCGGAGGCGATGCGCTCGCCGATGCGGCGGGCCTCGGCAGCCGTCTCGGGACGAATGCCAACGGCGGGAGCGGTCACCTCGGCGCACACGCCATCCACCTGCACGGTGGAGGCGACGGGCCACGAGGCAATCTCGCCCGACGGGGTGCGCGCCAGCAGAGCAGCCACCTCGCCCGTGAAGGGAACCAGGGCCTCGGCCAGGAGGGGACCATGCCCCCACCAGGAGGCCACGTCTGCGGGGCTATGAGCGACAGCCACACCGTGCCCGTCGTAACCGCCGCGCGGTGTCTTGACGATGAGAGGCCAACCGATCGTGGCGCCGAACTCCTCCAGCTGGGATTCGTCCTCGACGCGGGCCCACGCGGGGCACGGAATACCCATCGCAGTCAGGCGCTCGCGCATGGCGAGCTTGTCCTGCGCGTAGAGCAGGGCTTTCGCCGGGGGCTGAACGGAGACGAGGCGCGCAGCCTCCTCCATGGTGGCCGCGGGAATGTGCTCGTGCTCGAAGGTGAGGACGTCCGCGCCGTCGATAAGCGCGCGGACCGCATCCAGGTCAGCGGGAGCCCCCGCCGCCTTATCAACCGTCACCTGCCCGGTCGACCCGTCGTCGGCCTCGACAAGTGCGCGCAGGTTGATTCCGAGCGCAATCGCGCTCTCCTGCATCATCCGTGCCAGCTGTCCGCCGCCAATGACGGCAACGGTGGGAGGTGTGCGCATCTCGTGTTCCACTCCTTCAATCTATCGCGCCCCTAGAAGCGCCGCGAGCGGCGTCCCATGGACATGAGGGGTCCCTCAGGCATCACGCGGTCCGGGTCCAGCGATGCGGGAATCGCCGCGACCGACACCGTGAAAACGGGGGGCTTGTTCGTCTTCAGCTCGAGGCGGCCGCCCATGGCCTGCGCGAGGTCGTGGGCCAGGGCCAGGCCGATGCCCGTCGAGCCGTGTCCCGAGACACCTTTTTCGAAAATATCGGGAGCGAGGCTCTTATCGATGCCCTCGCCTTCGTCGCTCACTTCAATGACGACTCCGCGTTTGGACGTGCCCGTGTGCGCCCACACGCGCGTCGTCCCGTTGCCGTAGCGCAGCGAGTTTTCGATGAGGGTGGCCAGGACCTGACCGAGCTTTCCAGCATCGGCGAGGATCGGACGCTCAGCTTCGTCGAGGAATACGAGGGATCGTCCGGCGGCCTCGAACTGGTCCTCCCACTCCTCGCGGGCCGTGTTGAAGACCTCGAGAATGTGGATGGCCTCGGTCTGGCTGGTCTGTCGCCGCGAGACGTCTAGGAGCTCCGTCACGACGTTCGTCATGCGCTCAACCTGTTCGAGGCACGTGCGGGCTTCAGCGCGCACTTCATCCTCCGTGGAGATCAGTTCGATCTCCTCCAGGCGCATGGACAGCGCCGTCAGAGGAGTGCGCAGCTGATGCGAGGCATCGGCGGCGGCCTGACGCTCGGCCGCGAGTCGGCCCGCCATACGTTCACCGGTGCGGGCCAGCTCCTCGGAGACCAGGTCGATTTCCTCGATGCCGGACTTTTCGACACGGGCGCGCACACCGCCCGAACCGATCTGCTCAGCCTGGGCGGCCAGGTAGATGAGGGGAGCGGACAGATCGCGCGACAGGGCACGCGCCATGAGCCAGCCAATCAGCATCGACAGGGCCATGCCAGCTCCGAAAAGCGAGCACGTCCACGCGATGCGCGACAGTGCCGCCGACGCGGATGAGGTGAGTTGGACGGAGATTCCGCTGGGGGACGAGGCGATGGCCGTCATGGTGCGGCCCGGGATGATCTTCGAGTTGGTGACGAGGTTCGCATCGGGCACCTTAATCCGATACGCGAGTTCGCCGCCCCGACTCTTCGCCTGATCGGTGACAAGCGAGGCAAGGGTCGCGGGGTCGGTGCTCTCCCCCGCCGCCCACCTGCGTTCAACGCTCTGCAAGATCGACTGGGACTGGACCTCAAGGCCTCGCTGCTCGGACGCCCAGATGGAGACGGACGCGAAGAAGGCGCCGGGGAGTCCCATCAGAAGGCACACGACGGCGACGACCGAGACGATCATCCTCACCGCGCGTGCGCGCATGACGAGCCTCCCTCAGCGGCGTTCAGCGAGCGTTTTCGAAGCGGAAACCCATCCCGCGGACGGTCGTGATGTAGTGCGGGTCGGTCGCGTCGTCGCCGAGCTTGCGACGCAGCCACGACACGTGCATGTCGAGGGTCTTCGTGGAGCCGGTCGGATCCGTGCCCCAGACCTCGCGCATGAGGGTGTCGCGGGCGACGACGGATCCGGCCTCGCGCAGAAGGACGCGCAAGAGGTCGAATTCCTTGGCCGTCAGGCTCAGCTCGACATCACCGACGAAGGCGCGATGTGCGGCGACATCCATGCGAATATCCTGCGCGCGCAGCTCACCCTCGACGGGTTCTGCGGCCTGGCGGCGCAGGAGGGCGCGCACGCGGGCAAGAAGCTCGGCCAAACGGAATGGCTTCGTCACGTAGTCATCTGCACCGGCGTCAAGGCCGACGACCATGTCAACTTCGTCCGTGCGGGCAGTGAGGATCAGGATCGGGACTCGGTTGCCGGAGGAGCGGATCTCGCGAGCGACATCCAGGCCGTCCATGTCCGGCAGGCCGAGGTCCAGGACGACCAGGTCAACGCCACGCACATCGGCGAGGGCCTCAGCGCCCGTCGCATGTGCACGCACGTCGTAGCCCTCCCTGCCCAGTGCGCGGGCGAGGGGCTCAGAGATGGCCGGATCGTCTTCAACGAGGAGAACTGTAGTCACGCGTTCATCTTAGCAATTCCGAACCAAAACTTGCACCTTTCTTGACCCGCCATCCGGGCCATTCAGGCACTCGTTCACACTGCGAGATGAACGTTAGTTGACAACGCTCGAGAGCAGGTACGGCGAGACTGGACCGAAACCACGCAAGTCTGCGGTCGGGAACTCTTCGAGCTCATATCCGTCACCGACCTCGCCGGCCGCGATGGCGGCAGCCGTGGTCGGATCCGTCAGTATCTTGCCCACCGGCGCGATGTCCACGAGGCGAGATGCAAGGTTGACGGTGGGGCCAAAGACATCGCCCGAACGCGAGAACACATCGCCGCGCACCAACGAGGCGCGCACCGGCAGCATCTCATCATCAGCATTGAGACGTTCAATCAGAGACGTGGCCACGCGCAGGCCGGTCGACAGGTCGTCCGCAATGTAGAGGACAGCATCGCCGATCATCTTGACGACGCGACCGCCCTCCTCAATGACGGCGTTACGACTCTCTTCTTCGAAGCGCTCAATGAGCCCCACGAGAGCGTCACCGAGGATCGTCGAGGAGGACGTGTAGGACACCATGTCCACGAAGCCAAGGCAGCGGTTGAGAGGGAAACGATTATGACGCTCCTCGTGCCCGCGCTGGGAGACCTCGCGGTCGAAACGGGAGAGCGCCGCCTCAAGCTGACGCCGCCACGCATAGGTGAACATCTCCTGGAAGACGTCGATGTACTCACGCATATGGTCGAGCACGTACATGCGAGCAGTCGTGTCATCCAGCATGAAGCGACGCATCGAGTCCTCGACCAGGGCCTCGAACTGCCACAGAGCCAGACGGTCGGCCAGGTGAGCGTTCGCGCGCAGGAGGGAACGAGAGGTCGATGTATCAATGCCGCCCGATTCGACAAGCTCATGCCAGCGACTGAAAACATCCAGGTCGCGCTGCGAAAAAACCTTGTCATCGGCGGTAGGAGCCTGGAAGCCGAGAGCGATCCAGAAACGGAAGACACGTTCGATAGGCGTATTCGTCGCCTCCGCAATGTCGCGCGCGGAATACGTCAGATGACCACCGAGCAGCTGAGGAACGTAGCTTGTTGCGGTCAGGTCATCAGGAGTTGCAGGGGACGAAGCCGCGCGCTCATCCATCGCAAATCCCTCCTCTTTGGGCTGACTCAACACCACATCAGCGGGTAACGGTATATCAGATCACTTTTCAAAGTCACATCGGAATGCGACCTCACACATTGACAATTGTAGTAGTCTGATGGGTTTTTCTCTAGAGAATTGCACGTTTACCTGCGAAAACCGAGATTCCTGCACCAAATTGCACCTTGTCTGTACGCAGGAAGCACGTTAGGAGACAATGTCCTCATGCGCCTTGTTCTTGCCTCCGCATCCCCCGCCCGCCGCGCCACCCTCATTGCGGCCGGCATCACACCAATCGTTCATGTATCAACGGTTGACGAGGACGCCGTCCTCGCCACGCTCGCCGGAGGTCGAGCCTTTTGTGGCGGCACAACCACCCCCGCCGACGAAGTCGCAGCGCTCGCAGCAGCTAAGTGCGCGGATGTCTGCGCCTCACTGAGCGCCCCCGACAAGGCTCCTGACCTTCCCGATGGCGAGCCCGTCCTCGTCGTCGGCTGCGACTCAATGCTCGAGATCGACGGACAGATGCTGGGCAAACCCCACACCCCCGACGTGGCACGCGAGCGCATTCGCGCCATGCGCCGCACGACCGCGACCCTGTGGACAGGACACTGCGCGGCTATCCTTGCCCCGGCCTCGTCGAGGCACGAGGGCACAGCCGAGGAACGCACGGTAAGCGCAAGGGTCACCCGTTCGGCGTCGACCCAGGTGCACTTCGGGGACATCTCGGATGCCGAGATCGACGCGTACGTGGCTACCGGCGAGCCCCTGCACGTTGCCGGTTCGTTCACGGTCGACGGGCTCGGCGGGCCCTTTATCGAGGGCGTGACAGGCGATTATCACTCGGTCGTCGGCATCTCCCTGCCCCTGCTGCGGTCCATGGCCACCGAGCTCGGGGTGTTCTGGCCCCACCTGTGGGATGCGCCGCGCCCCTGAGTTTCAGCGCCGGCCCCCTCCCATTGCCCCGTACTGTAGGGACATGGACAACAGCACTGCATGGGGCATCGGCCTCGCAACGATCACTCTGGACGGAACGACACTCGACACGTGGTACCCCGCCCCGCACCTGGGGCAGCCCGGCACCGACGAGGAACTGGCGGCCTCGCTGTCCGTGCTGGAATGTGTCGATGACGCGCGCCGCGTGCGCACCGTCGTCGTGACCACGACGATTGACCTGCAGAAGGCCCCCGCATCGACGGAGGACGCCTACCTGCGCCTGCACCTGCTCTCCCACCGCCTGGTGGCGCCCAACACCATCAACCTGGACGGTATCTTCGCGGTGCTGCCCAACGTCGTGTGGACGGACGCCGGCCCGTGCGCTGTCGCAGACTTTGAGGCAACCCGCCTGCGCCTGCGCGCCCGTGACGGCCACCCCGTCACCGTGCAGGGCGTCGACAAGTTCCCGCCGATGGTCAACTATGTGCTGCCGACCGGCGTGCGCATTGCCGACGGCACGCGCGTGCGCCTGGGCGCCTACCTGTCCGAGGGAACGACCGTCATGCACGCCGGCTTCGTGAACTTCAACGCTGGCACCCTGGGCCGCTCGATGGTCGAGGGCCGCGTCTCGCAGGGCGTCGTCATCGGCGACGGCTCGGATGTGGGCGGCGGCGCCTCCACGATGGGGACCCTCTCGGGCGGCGGCAAGCAGCGCGTGCGCCTGGGCGAGCGCTGCCTCCTCGGCGCGAACTCTGGCCTAGGTATCGCTCTGGGCGACGACTGCGTGGTCGAGGCCGGCCTGTACGTGACCGCCGGCGCGAAGGTCACGCTCATTGACTCCTCCGGCGAGGCCGAACCGCGCACAATCGCGGCACGCGAGCTGTCGGGTGCGTCGAACATTCTGTTCCGCCGCAACTCCCAGACCGGCCGTATCGAGGCTATTGCCCGCGCGGGCGTCATGGGCATCGAGCTCAACGACGCTCTGCACGCGTCGAACTGAGTTTTCCTACCAACCAGGCCGGGGCCACCGGTGCGCAGTGTGCACGGGTGGCCCCGGCCTCGTTGTATCGACGCGTCTCTCAGCGCGCGTTCCACGCCTCTCGGATGCGCTCGGCTGCGGCAGCCACGCGCTCATCGGTGGCGGTCAGGGCCACGCGCACGCGCCCGTGTGCGGCCGTGCCGTAGAAGTCGCCGGGCGCCACAAGGATGCCGAGGTCAGCCAGGCGGTTCACGAGCGCCCACGAGTCCGTCGGGTTTGCGGGGTCGGCGACCCACAGGTACAGGCCAGCGGCGCTGTCGGGGTCGACGTCGAGGCCGACAGCGGTCAGCGCATCGAGGAGGAGGGCGCGACGCGCCGCATAGACGCCGCGCTGGCGCTCCACGTGCTCAGTGTCGTGCAGAGCGACCGCCATCGCGTGCTGGACAGGGGCGGGCACCATGAGTCCGGAGTGCTTGCGCACGCTCACGATGGGCGCGACCAGCGCGGGATCACCGTAAATCAGTGCGGCGCGGTATCCGGCTAGGTTGGACTGCTTGGACAGGGAATACAGGACGAGGAGGCCACTCGCATCGCCGTCGCACACGTCCGCATCGAGCAGAGAGGGCACGCCCTCGCTCACGTAGGGTTCGGACCAGGGCAGCGCCGCGTAGCACTCGTCGGAGACGACGACTGCGCCATGGGCGCGCGCCCAGGCGACGACGGCACGCAGCTCGTCCTTGCTCATCACGTGGCCGTCGGGGTTGCCCGGGGAATTCAGGTAGACGAGCGCGGCCTCGGGCCAGCGCTCGGGGGTCGTCGGATCCACGGCGACGGGCGTGGCACCCGCGAGCCGGGCGCCGATGTCGTAGGTCGGGTAGGCAACCTCGGGCACGAGGACGGTGTCGCCCGCGCACACACCCAGGAGGGCGGGAATCCAGGCGACTGCTTCCTTCGATCCGATCGTGGGGATCACGCCGCCGCGGCCGACGTCGACCATGCCCCGTCGCTGTCCCCACGCAAGGATCGCATCGCGCACCTCGGTAGTGCCGATCACCGTCGGGTAGCCGTGCGCGTTGGACGCCTCAACCAGGGCCTCGCGGATAAACGCGGGCGTATCGTCGACGGGTGTTCCGACGCTGAGATCGCAAATTCCCCCGGGATGCTCGGCCGCACACGCTTTTGCGGGCGCCAACTGATCCCAGGGGAATTCGGGCAGGTCAAGGGGGCGGGGAAGGATCGTGGTCATACCCCTACCCTATCGACTGTCAGAGGTTTTCGGCCTTCCAGTCCTCATTCTGAGGCGGCAGCGCGGCGATCATCGGATCGTCGAAGTCCTGGACGCCGGTCTTCTGGGCGCCACCGGGGCTGCCCAGGTCGTTGAAGAAGTCGACGTTGGCGCGCAGGTAGTCCGACCACTCATCGGGCAGGTCGTCCTCGTAGAAGATGGCCTCGGTCGGGCACACGGGCTCGCATGCGCCGCAGTCCACGCACTCCTCGGGGTGGATGTAGAGCGAACGGGCACCCTCGTAGATGCAGTCGACGGGGCACTCGTCCACGCATGCGCGATCCTTGACGTCCACGCAGGGCTGCGCGATGACGTAGGTCATGAGACGTTCCTCCTGGTCAGTTCTAAAGACTCGTTGATTCTATTATTCACGTATGAGCAACCCCGAGTCACCCCGCGTCACCAAGAGCCCCACAAGCGGTGGAAATACGCCAATTCAGTCGAGTGCGACGGATGGGGCGCGCGAGGAAATTTCCGCACGCGACCCTGGCGCAATTCCCGCCTTGCCGTGGATGAGCTTCAGGGTCGGCGAGAGGATCGTCATCCGCTACCGCCTGGCTGACGGGCTGCACGATGCGCTCGGAGAGGCGCTCGAGGTAGCTCCCACGCACGTCACGGTCGCGACGAGGCGCGGGCCGGTCCGCGTGGATGCCCGCACGATGGTGACAGGCAAGCGCGTGCCGCCTCCGCCCACCGTCTAGCGGGCGGAGGGGCGACGCGGCTCAGCGGTTGGCGCGACGCTCGCGAGCGGCGATCTTAAAGCGCTCCTGGGCGTCCAGGACGACCTTGCGCACGCGCACGGCCTCGGGCGTGACCTCGACGCACTCGTCGTTGGCCGCGAACTCGAGGGACTCCTCGAGGGTCAGCTTGCGCGAGGGGGTCAGCGACTCGTACACGTCGGCGGTCGCGCTGCGCGTGTTCGTCTGCTTCTTTTCGCGGCAGATGTTCACGTCCATGTCCTCGCCGCGCGGGTTTTCACCCACGACCTGACCCTCATAGACCTCGGAGGAGGGCTCGACGATGAAGGAGCCGCGCTCCTGCAGGTTCGTCATGGCGTAGGGCGTGGCCTGGCCGGCGCGATCGGCGACGAGGGAGCCCGTGAGGCGCTGCTCGATGGTGCCCTGCCAGGGCGCGTAGCCGTCAGCGATGGACGAGGCGATGCCGGTGCCGCGCGTTTCGGTGAGGAAACGCGTGCGGAAGCCGATGAGGCCTCGTGCGGGGACCACGAATTCCAGGCGGATCCAGCCCGAGCCGTGGTTTGCCATGGTCTCCATGCGGCCCTTGCGGGCGGCCATCAGCTGCGTCACCGCGCCGAGGTATTCCTCGGGGATGTCGATCGTCATGCGCTCCATGGGTTCGCTGAGGACGCCGTCGATCTCCTTGGTGACGACCTGCGGCTTGCCGACGGTGAGCTCGAAGCCCTCGCGGCGCATCTGCTCAACGAGGATTGCCAGCGCGAGTTCGCCACGGCCCTGGACCTCCCAGGCGTCGGGGCGCTCGGTGGGCAGGACCTTCAGGGACACGTTGCCGATGAGCTCGCGGTCGAGGCGGTCCTTGACCTGACGGGCCGTGACCTTGGCGCCCTTGACGCGGCCCGCCATGGGCGAGGTGTTGATGCCGATGGTCATCGAGATGGCCGGGTCGTCGACCGTGATGAGGGGGAGAGGACGCGGATCATCGAGGTCGACGAGGGACTCGCCGATCATGATGTCCTCGATGCCGGCAACCGCGACGATGTCGCCGGGGGCAGCGGAGTCGGTGGACACGCGCTCGAGGCCCTCGGTGGCCAGCAGCTCGGAGATGTGGACGCGCTGGATCGTGCCGTCGTGGCGCGCCAGGCCCACGTCCGCGCCCTTCTTGAGGGTGCCGTTGTGGATGCGCAGCAGGGCGAGACGCCCCAGGAACGGCGAAGCGTCCAGGTTGGTGACGTGTGCCTGCAGCGGCATGTCCTCGTCGTAGGAGGGGCCGGGGATGCGGTTCAGGATGGTCTCGAACAGGGGCTCAAGGTCCTCGGTGGGCAGCTGGCCGTCGCCCGGGTTCTCCAGGGAGCACTTGCCGGCCTTGGCGGAGGCGTAGACGACGGGGACGTCCATGAGAGAGTCCACGTCGATGTCGATGCCCTCATTCATGAGGTCCTCGCCCAGGGAGAGCAGCAGGTCGGTGGTCTCGGAGACAACCTCTTCGATGCGCGAGTCGGGGCGGTCGACCTTGTTGACGACGACGATGACGGGCAGGTGAGCCTGGAGGGCCTTACGCAGCACGAAGCGCGTCTGCGGGAGCGGGCCTTCGGAGGCATCGACCATGAGGACGACGCCGTCGACCATCGACAGGCCACGCTCAACCTCGCCACCGAAATCGGCGTGGCCAGGGGTGTCGATGACGTTGATGGTGACGCCATCTTCCAGGCCGAGAGCCTGTGCGGCGGGGCCGCGATAGTGGACGGCGGTGTTCTTCGCGAGAATGGTAATGCCCTTCTCGCGCTCGAGATCGCCGGAGTCCATGACACGCTCACCGGTCTTTTCAACCGTGTCACGCTCGGAGAACGCTCCGGACTGCCAGAGCATTGCGTCAACCAGCGTGGTCTTTCCGTGATCGACGTGTGCGACGATCGCGACGTTTCGCAGGTCGGGACGCGTGGACATATGTGGACTCCTCAAATGTGGATACAGATTTATGCGTGTTGGGGGTGAGCACGTCGCGAAGACGAGCGGTTCGAACCGATTTCACGCGCATACGTCTTCAAGAATATCGGCTCAACGACGGGCAATGCGATCCCCACCCTGCGAATTCCACCACGTCACGGTCATCAGGTGGCCATCTCAGCGACCTCTGGCCGGTCTATTTGCTCGATAACAAGCGATGGCGTTTACTGAATACTATGACTGACATCGCGACGCTCAGCGCAGACGTTTCCGCGGCCTCGACCCTTGTCACCCCCTTCGGTGCACACCTCTTGTCATGGTGCCCCACCGGCCATTCCGATGTCCTGTGGCTTTCCTCCCGCGCGGTGCTTGACGGCACGAAGGCGATCCGCGGCGGCATCCCCCTGTGCCTCCCCTGGTTCGGCAGCCCCGCCGATTCCCCGACGATGCCGGGGGACGGCGCAGGTGCGCACGGCTTTGCCCGCACGTCGCTCTGGACGCTGCGCTCGAGCACCCGGCCCGCGGACGACGCCCCAGCCTCGTTTTCCTTCGAGCTGCACCACACGGGCGAAACCTCCTTGCTCTATCCCCATTCGTTCTGCGCACGCCTTGACATATCCGCGGGGGACGAACTGAACGCAACCCTGACCCTCACGAATGAGGACGACCACCCCTTCGCGATCGAGGCGGCCCTACACACCTACCTGCACGTCGGTGACGTCGAGGACGTGACGGTGGAGGGATTAGACGGCGAACGCTACTACGACAAGGTCCGCGAGCGCTATGCCACCCAGAGCGGCGACATCACCTTCATTGGCCCCACCGACCGCGTCTACACGTCCACCCAGCAGGTCCAGGTCGTCGACCCGAAGCTGGGCCGACGCATCATCGTGGACAAAACCGGCTCAGGTTCGACGATCGTGTGGAACCCCTGGTCGCAGGGCGCGGCCACCTTGAGCGACATCGGTGAGGGCGAGTGGCAGAACTTCGTGTGCGTCGAGACGGCGGCCGTGCGCGAGCGGGCGCTCACGCTATGGCCGGGACATCCCCACATCATGACGCAGACGCTCGCCGTGGAGTCACTGGACTGACCGACCCACGGGTAGGATTAGCCCCAGCTACGACCAGAAAGGCCCTCATGGCTCTCACTTCCGCGATCGCGTCCGCGTACCTGTCCATTTCCCGGTGGAAGCTCTCCACGCAGCCTCTGCCGGACAAGGTCATCGTCATTGGCGCTCCGCACACCTCGAACTGGGACGGCGTTTTCATGGCGATCTCCATGTGGAAGTCCGGGCGCACGTTCTCCTTCCTGGTGAAGGATTCCGTTGTCAAGGCACCGGTGCTCGGCTGGTTCGTCAAGAAGATCGGCGCCGTCCCGGTGGAGCGCAGCGCCGCGCACGGCCTCGTCGACCAGGTCGCTTCACGCATCCGCGAGGCGGACTCGTTCACGCTGTGCATCACTCCAAAGGGCACGCGCTCGCGCCGCTACTTTTGGAAGTCCGGGTTCTACCGCATCGCGATGGAGGCGGGCGTGCCGATTCAGCTCGGCTTCATCGACCGCAATACCCACACGTTCGGCTGGGGTCCGACATACCAGCTGACGGGTGACGTGCGCGCCGACATGGAGGTTATCCGCGCGTTTTACGCGGATAAGGCGGGCATTCGCCCGGAGAAGACGTCGGTTCCTCGCCTGCGCGCGGAGGACGAGGCCGCATGAGGTGTGTGCGAGCGTTGCTCGGTACCGCAGGGGCTCTCGCCTTGACCGCGGGCGGGAGTGCAACGCTCGCCGACAACCCGACGCAGATCCGCCTGACCGAGGTCTACGAAATGACACCCGGCGTGAGCGCAACCCATCAGGTCACGCTGGTGACGGATCAGGCACTCATTGGCGAGCAGTGTCAGTCGATGGGCACGGCCGCCAAGGCGACGTCTTCTCTCCTCGTGACGGTCGACGGCGTGGACGGGTGCTGTTTCACGTGGGACCTTGAGGACGGCGGCGCCGAGGTTGTCTCCGTCGACGACGGCGGGGTGTTCCACTTCGAATCAACGTCGACGCGTCTCCTGGAGGGCTTCGCCTCCCCCGATGCTTCTGCTTCCATCGAGTCCGTCACTCTGATCGCGCATAGCTCCGTCATCGTCGAGGCCTCGAACGACGGGCAGATCACCACCCCCGGGGCATCGACGAAGACGGACGCGAGCACGGTCACCTGGCGTGGCGTCACCGGCAACGTGAGCGCGACGGGCACCGTTGACGCCGACGCGCCCACCGCGGCCTCCTCCACCGGCCCATCACCGTCGGCGCCCGTTTCAGCGTCTTCTTCATCCCCGCGGGAACGCGAGCACACCTCCACCGCACGGTCACTGACTCCGATTATGGCGGTCACGGCTGGTGTCCTTGCGCTGGCCGTTATCACCGGTCTCGCGCGACGATCGGCGCGTTCGCGCCGGGCGGCTGCCGACGCGCAGTTCGACCGTGATGCTACGCTGCGCGAGGCACAGCGACGTTCCGCTTCCGCACGAAAGAGTGCTGCCACCCCCTACGGGAGGCGGTCTCTCGCGCCGCCCTCGTCAACGTCCGAGGAGAATGCACCCGCGAGCGCGCAGGCCCGCGACCGTTCTGACGCGCAGTCGGGCGCTGAACGCTTTTCCCCACCCGACCACTCCTAGTCGGCCATAGACCACAGTGGCCCCGGCCTCGGGGACGAGGTCGGGGCCACTTGTCGATGGATCAGCCGATGTGGAAGTAGCGCTGCACAAGCTCCTCGACAGAGACACGCGAGTCCGCCAGGTCATCACGCAGGTGTTCGTCACCCAGGTCGATGAGGCGGGACGCCCACGAGTCGATGAGGCCCGACGGGAAGACGTCCTTCGCTTCGTAGTCCTCGCGTTGGGCGAGAAGCCTGCCGGCGGCCTCAAAGCAGGAGGCCGGCAGCTGGTCGAGGCCGGGGGTCTGCGATGCGTCGCCGTCGACCTTGCGCTCACGCGCGTACTCTTCCATGCCCGGCTCGGTCAGGCCAATACGCGCGGCGACGGCGATGCCGGCGAGGAGCAGGTGGACCGCTGCGGACCCGTCGGGGCTGCGCAGCTCCACCGTCTGAGAGTCATTGGGCAGGTCGGCGATCGGCGGCTCGATGGGGTTGGCATCACGGAACATCGAATCGTCGATGTTCTGCCAGCCGAGAGGTACGCGCACCAGAACGGAGCGGTTGCGGTCGCCCCAGCAGATCGAGGTTGGCGCCTCCTGATGGGGAACAAGGCGCAGGAATGAGGTGGGGACGGTGTTACCAAACGCTGTGAGCGATGCTGCGTGCGACAGGTAGCCTCCGATCACCTTGAGCGCTGTGTCCGTCAGGCCAGATCCCGTCGAGAACTGGTTGACGCCGTCCTTGACGATGCGGGTATGGAAGTGCATGCCCGATCCGGCTTGCCCCACGGCAATCTTCGGCGAGAAGGAGACATGAATGCCATAGGAATGGGCAACTTCGCGCAGCACCCACTTGGCGAGCACCATCTGGTCGGCAGCATCCAGCGCATCGACGGGTAGGAACTCGATCTCCTGCTGAACCATCTGACGCCCGTCGGCGACGAAGTTACCGACCTCGGAATGGGCGTACTTCACCGAGCAACCGATGGCAACGAGGTGCGCGAGAGTCGCCGTGCGCACGTCCTCCCACTTAGAGAAGGGCCCGGATTCGTGGTAGCCGCGCTGAGGCTCGACGGGGAACAGCTCCTCTTCCTCCGAGAAGAGGTAGTACTCGAGTTCACCGAGGGCCTGCAGCTCGCAGCCCGTCTCCTCCTTGAGCGCTCGCTGAGCCTTCCGCAGGATTTCCTGGGGCGCCGAGGCCAGGGGGCGGCCGTCAACATCGTAGAAGCCACAGAGGATATCGAGGGTCGGGATGTGCGAGAAGGGATTGAGGAATGCGGTAGCCACGCGCGGCACGACATACAGGTCCGAGGAGGTCGCCTCGACGAATGTGAACAGGGAGGAACCGTCGACGCGCTCTCCGAGAGTCAGCACCCGATCGAGGTGGGCCTTGGATTGGATCGCGAAGTTCAGGGTCTTCAGGCGTCCGTCCCCTCCGACGTAGCGGAGGTTGAGCATCTGGATGCCGTTGTCCTCGATATAGCCGATGATGTCGGCTTTCGTAAACTCCTTCGCGGGCTTTCCGAGGGCCTGCACGAGCGGGTTGGGGTTCAGAGACACTGTGTCAGTCGACAGCATGAAACACTCCTCTTTGAGTATGACTAGGTTCACATTATCAGAGATATTGTATCCCTAAATGACAAACCCGACAGTCGGAAGATATTCGCCATTTCCCTCACGATCCCACCAGGCCACCGGCATGCTCATGGCGCGGCCTCCTCATCGACTCCGCACGCACGTTCTGGCCAGTCCCCGTCATGGAGCTCATCATCACCGTCATGGCGCGTTACCGCCTGAATATTCTGCACTGGCATCTAACAGACAATGCAGGCTGGCGTCTCCCAGTACCCGGCTACCCGGCACTCACATCTGTCGGAGCACAGATTCCACGAGATCCCGCACATTGGTACGACCGCACGTGCGCGCCTCAACGATCGGGCACATGGCGCACATCGCCCGCGCACACAACGCAGGGCTTCTATTCCGACGCAAACATTCGACACCTCGTTCGCTTCGCCGCGCAGCGGGACGTGAGCATCATTCCGGAAATCTCAATCCCATCCGCAGCCGGCGCCACAATCCGCGCATATCCGCACTTGGGCAACCCCGACCTCGTCTCCCCCCAAGAGGACAACTCAACGCTGCGGTCCCTCGCCTCATCCCTCCAATTCGTCGAGGCAGCCTTCCACCACGCGTGCGACCTATTCCCCTCCCCCATCATCCATATCGGTATCCCCTGGACCGACTGGAGCCAGTGGGAACGCGATCGACGGCTCGCACGGGCTGGTCTCGGCTCAGGACAAGACATTGAGCGCCTCTTCATCGACAGAGCCATGCGCGTCCTCCACTTCCATGGCCGGCGCGCGGCCGCATGGGACACGGCAATCCACGCCTACGGCGGCCCACCACCTGGGACAATCCTCCTCTCCTCACGCCACAGCGGAACCGAGAACGAGGATGCAGCCACGTCGGGCGCCTCATGGGTACTCGCAGACTCCGACCTGCTCACCCTCAACCACCCCGCAGCTGACCCCTCGTCACCCCAGTCCCCACTCACCGCGCGCCAGCTCGCTGATCAGCTCCCGCCAATGCTCCACAGCGAGCGACTCAAAGGCGTCGAGGCCGTCGCCTGGTCCACTTCGGTAACGACCCCAGACCTGCTCTTTTGCCACCTCCTCCCCAGACTCCTCGTCATCGGCGAAATCGCATGGCACGGGGACGACGCGCTCACCTGGGAGCACCTTGCTCCAACGATCGAGCGGGAGATGGCCTACCTGAGACGACACATCCCCTACTGGACTCCGGGGCGACCATGAATGAGGGCCGCGCATCCAACCCGGATACGCGGCCCCGTGCCCCCTAGCGGGGCGGAGTTCGGAGCAGGCATGAAGACCGCCCCACTAGGCTTTCACGAACGCATTGACCACTTCTTGAGGCGCTCCGCGAGCGCGCGCGCATCGATATCCAAGCGCTCAGCTTCTGAGGCATCCTCGTGTTTAATCGCGCGCCAGTAGGCAATCTTTGTGCGCAAAAACTCACGACGAAGCTCAATAATCTGCCCCTCCTCCTGGAGGCGGGCATCCTGCTGTTCCAGCAGGGTCACAAACTCGGAGATGTCCCTCTCCCCACCCAGGCCGGAGCGGACATATTCGCGCATGTCCGCGATCGACATCCCGGAAGCAGACAGGCACGACACCCAGGTCAGTAGCTCGAGATCATCCTCGGTGTATATGCGATGCCCGCTCGAGGCATCGCGAGCGATGGCAGGAATAACGCTGACATCCTCGTAATAGCGCAGGGTGGACGGGGGTAAGCCAACGAGCGCCGCTACCTCCTTAATGGAGTACGTGCGCCCGGAGCCATTTCCTGCCATAGCTTCACCCTAAAAGACCTCAAGCCCTTGAAGTCAAGCGGAACTGCGGGACGTGCATCACGCGCCATGACCTGCAAAAAAGCAAGTTTCCGTGCGAAAGGCCGGAGCGCAACGCAATTGGCCCGTTGGATCGCTCATCAAAGAAGCTCTGCGCGCCTCTGAAAGGACCAAATCGGACATGTTTCATCGCGCAGATGTATGTCGAATCGATCCAGAAGCTCACACCCGCCGTTGAGGTAGAAGTGCGCGTTTTCCTCGGTCGAGGTCACGAATCCATACGCGCGCCCACCGCGCTTGGCCACATAGTCGGGAAGAACCTGCGAGACAAGCCAACGACCGACACCACGTCCTCGCATCCGCCTATCGACGGAGAGCACCTCGAGATACCACTCGAAGTCACCCTTATCGATCGTCACCTGGTCCGCGGAATCGACAACATCCGAGAACTCTTTCACGAGCAACGGTGGAGCATAGCGAAAGAACTCATACCCCCCACTGAGGAAGCTGCGAATGAATCCAACCTTGCGATCATACAGGAGAGCCGTGCCTACGACCCGCCCTTCATGCTCAACGACGAGGGCATGAAGGACCCGCTGGTACGAATCCGCAAGCATCCGATTGATTGCAGTGACACATTCCGGGTAGTGCTCCGCACGGTAGAGGTAAGGCTTGAGCATGATGTGTAAAGGATAGTCAAGGAATCCCTCGGTGATAATTCGTGTCATTTCGGGAATATCGGCACGCGTGGCAGGTCGACACTTCACAGAGCCCCTCCTCAGTTCACCAGTTTTTCACCCAACCAGTCATCGAAAACCTGACCTTAGTAGATACCTGTCATACTACGTGACAGGACACGATCACACCTTGTCAATACGGGACGCACGCCTTTGACAGCCCGCACACTTTTATTTGACGACCGGTCAGACTAGATCACTACGAGCACCCCTCGTTGCTTTGTATCCACGAACAGACGATAATCGAGTGGTTCATATCAGGAGGACTGCATGCGATTCTTTCGCGCCCTGTGCGCCACGCTCGGGGCTTTGTTCATCACGTCGACCGTCGTATTCGGCGCTCACGCAGCGGACGCCCCGACCCTATCGGAGGCATACGTCCTCACCAAGGACGGCCAGCTCGTCGACACCTTGACCATCGTCGATCCCTCTCGGACGATGAGCGAATCCACATGCACACCATACGCGGGTAGTTCCACGGGCCAGCACGTCGAGTTCGTGACGCGCGACGATGCCACCGTCTGCCACATGCAGCTGATGTACACCCGCGCCCAGGATGAATCCGAGTTCACCCTCCAGAACTCGGGGGCATTCATGCTCTCCGCTCGCACCGACCAGACCCTTGCCGCGTATCGAAAAACGTTCGGCACTTCCCTCACTTTCGCCTCCGTGTCTCTCAGCGTCGAAGGCGAAGTACAGTCCGCAACATCGGGCGCAGCGACCTCTGCAACGACCTACGAGGGACGAGCACTCTCCGTGCCGACGTGGACGGGCACTGTCCCGCAGGTCATCACGGTGAACGGAACACTTGCTGCCGGCGGGAATCCGTCCGCGGCGGCCGGTGCGAACGCACTGAAGGATCTGTGGGGCGCAACGCCTGTTCCCGGCAGTCAAGCGCCCTCCGCCAGCTCAGCCCCCGCCTCGTCCGATTCCGATTCCTCTTCGGGCCCCTCTCTCGGGCTGCTGATCGCCTTAATCGTCGGCCTCATCGTCATCGCGCTGGTCGTCGTCATCGTCATTTACGTGGTTCGTTCAAAGCGCTCGAAGGAGTCCAACCAGGGGGCAGGACAGAGCGCATCTCCGTCCCACGCACGTCGCCCGAGCGCCCCTCAGGGGACGCAGGCCTCGGGGCCTTCCGCTGCGGATCGATCCGCAGACATGTCGCTACGGACTGCCACCGCCCCGGCAGTGGATCAGGGCCGAGAAGCAACGGTTTCGCCCGAGGCAACGCGACGCCCCTCCGCAGCCGATTCGTCTGCGCTCGATCTCGCCTCGCTCCCACAGCCCAAGCCGCGTGATACCGGCTTTGTCTGGCAGCACAAGTCGCGTCCCGCACCTGCGGCTCCCGCGCCCGAGGCTCCCGTTCAGGAAGCGAAGCCTCCAAAGCGCAGGCGCTCGCGCGACGGGCACCGCCCCGCTGTTTTCCCTGCGCAGCCGACACAGCCGATGCAGCCGATGGCTCAGGGGTCGGACGTACCTGCTGCGAACTATGCTCCGGGTTTCCCCCAGGGGCAGGACGCCACTGCGCTTGCCGGTGCCCCCCAGCGTCGCTCCGATCGCTATATGCCCTCAGCTCCAGCAGATCCTGTTCCTGCTCCTGCGGATATTCCGACGCCCGCCCGGGGCATACCCGCTGAGCAGGTCTCGACGGCCACGGCCCTCACGCACGAGGCCGAGGTCTACCACGAGCACCCGACAACTGAGCTGGCACATAGCGAGTCGCGCGTCTCGGCCCCTGTGCCGGCGCCGCCCGCAGACCAAGATGATGCTCCTGCAACAATGCTGATCCCGAAGGTTCGGCATGGAGTCGCACCTGAGCCAGAACCCATCGTTGTTCCTCAGCCCGAACCAGAGCCGATCGTCATCCCCCAGCCCGAGCCGGAACCCCTTGTCGTCCCGGAACCGGCCGTCGTCCCTGAGCCGGAACCTGAGCCCGAACCCGTCGTCATACCCGAGCCCGAGCCCGAACCGGAAACCATCGTTGTTCCCGAGCCCGAGCCCGAACCGATCATCATCCCTCAGCCCGAAGCGGAACCGGAGCCGATTACGGTTCCCGAGCCGGAGCCGGAGCCGATTGCGGTTCCCGAGCCGGAGCCGGAGCCGATTGCGGTTCCCGAGCCGGAACCCATCGTCGCACCCGCACCCGAACCTGAGCCTACGCAGCAGGCCTCGTTTGATCCCGTGATCGATGCTGGTGAGCTCCCGACGGCCCAGATTCCTCGTGTACGCCGGGTGAATTCCTTCGATTGGTCTGCGACGACAAGCGCCGAGACCGCACCTGTTGCCCCCGAACAGGCAGCCGCTCCCGCTGCCCCGGCCGCGCCGTACGTGCCGACAACGCCTCAGGTCACGCATACACAGGCGCCTCAGACGGCCGTGCCCCCGGCTCCGTTCGTACCGCAGACGCCGACCATGCCCCAGGCCCCCCAGGCCCCCCAGGCCCCCCAGGCGTCCGTCGCCCCGCAGCCGTCCGTCACGCCCCAGGCGCCGGCGGTACCCGCCCAATTCCAGGAAGACTGGAACTCCGAATTCTCATGGAATGAGGAGGCACGCCGCGAACAGGAGGGCGAGTCGAAGCGCCGCAAGCGCTGGGGTTGGGGCAAGCGCCACAAGAAGCGCAACGAAGCTGCCGTCTCGCCCGAGTCCGAGATCGATGAGCCGATTGAGTCCTCGCAGGCGCCGATGATTTCGGTCGACGCGCAGGGCGAGGACGACTGGAACGACTGGCAGAACTGGAACTCGCGCAGCTAAGCGAGCGCCGGAGGTGCCCACAGGTGGCTCTGGGCCTTAGCAAGCTCGACGTAGTGCGCGAGCTCCTCCTCCAGATCGTCCGGATCGTCCGCCTCGTCGGATGACGCCTCAGTCTCTGCGTCCGTCTCCTCCTGCCCGTAGCGTTCCAACAGGAGGCGCTCTCGGTAGAGGTTCTCCGCGCTCACCCCGATGGTACGGATGAGGGACGCGTTGAGGGCCATGCCGACGATGATGCCGATAATCGGCAGAATCTGCGCCATCTTCATGCCGACGAGACGCCCTCCGAGGGCCGCGAACAAGGAGTTCACGGATGCGGTCAGCGCGTTGTTCCCGATGCTCCCCATCGATCCGCGTTTGGTGAGCTTACGTACCACCTTGTTCAACACAAGCATCGAGGTCTCCTTCTCGACGGCATGGTCATCAGCAGCGCTGCGCGGGGCGATCGCCTGGGATAAAACCATCGCGGAGAACAGCTTTTCCGTTGGGTCGTTCGTGTCATACCCGTAGTACGCAGCCGTGTGCGACACGAGGCGCGCAGAGGAGGCCAGGAACGTCGCGACATCAAGCCCGATCGCCGCTGCAATCACGCCGATACCGGGTGCCGAAGCGATGCCCAGGCCGAGGATGGCCGCGACCGCCCCTCCCGTCGCAACTACGCTGCTCACCGCCCCTTCCGTCGCGGTAACGGCGGCATATCCCACCTTTAGGTGGGGCCTGACCAATTGGATCTCTGCCAGGCTCAGGTTTCGGATGTCCTCGAGACACTCCACGTCGTTGCCGGCCCTGCGATACGCCTTCACAATTCGTTCGCGTCGAACCGAGGATTCGGCGGCTGCTGTCACCTTCTCGATAAGCCCCACGACAGCCGATGAGGTCCAGCCTGCAATCGCAGCCCCGCCGGGGATTTTGCCCACGAGGCCAACCACTTTTTTCACAGGGGTGAGCACGTACGAACGGATGCGTTGGGTGATGACTCGAGGACTGCGCGGGTTGACCTGAGCGGCCTTCCATTCCTGGATCGCATCCCACTGCGCACGATCGTCGTCGGTCATGCGCCGACGAATATCGTCGCGTGCGTTGCTGTCTTCCTCCGGCCGATTCGTCATACCCCAAGCCTATCCGACCAAGATAAAGCGGCCCATGCCCTCGAGCGAGCGGTACTACCGCTCTCCTACGGGCGGCTCTCAGCCTCGGTGATCTCCACGTAGCGTGCGATGTCTGCGCTCAGCTCCTGGGTGTCGGCAGGCCTCGCCAGGTCCGTCGAGGCACCGTCGGCGGTCTCCACGCGGCCATAGCGTTCCGCAAGGAAACGCTCGCGGTACAGGTGATCGGCTGTTTCGCCGATGGTGCGCATCAGGGCGGCATTCAGCCCGGCGCTCACGACGACGCCCACCACGGGGACGATCTGCGCGAGCTTTCGGGATGCCAGGCGTACGCCCATTGCGCTGAACAGGGAGTTCATCGCGCTCACGACCACGCTGCCGCCGAGGCCGTCGAGCGAACCGCGCCGGGCGAGGTCACGCATCACCTTGTTGAAAGCCAGCATCGTCGTCTGCTTTTCGACGACAAAATCGCGACCGCTGCCCGTCGGGTCGATCGCCTGCGAGAGCACCATCGTGGAGAAGATCCTCTCCGTGGGGTCCTCCGAGTCGTAGCCGTAGTATGCGGCCGTGTGTGCAACCAGGCGCGTAGCGGCCGCCAGGAAGGTCGTGATATCAACGGCGATCGCCGAGGCCGTCACCCCCACTCCCGGGGCGGAGGCCACGCCCATGCCGAGCACGGCGGCAACGGAGCCTCCGGAGGCGAACACGCCGCTCACTGCCCCCTCGGCGGCCGCAGTCGTCGAGTATGCCAGGCTCAGGCGGGGCTTGACGGCAAGGACGTCGTCGAGCGCCAGCGAGCGGATATCCTGCAGGGTCCGCACGTCAAAGCCCGCGGAACGGTAGGCCTTCAGGATGCGCTTGCGGCGCACCGAGGCCTCGGACGCGGATGCTGCCAGCTCGACGAGGCCGAGGGCAGCGGAGGACACGGTTCGAGTCAGCGCTTCACCGCCGGGCACCTTGCGCGCGATGGACACCGCCTTGCCCAGAGGCGCGAGGGCCGCCGAGCGAACGCGCTGCGAAATGACCCGGGGGCGGATCGGGTGCATCTGTGTGTTCTTCCACCGCTGGATTTCGTCCCAGTGGGCGGCATCGGACTCGCTCATGCGCACACGCAGATCGTCAGCCATACTCTCCCTGTTTCTCTCACTGGAGCTAACTCACCAACACTACACAGTGAGGGCCGTGAGCGGGGCTATGGCACGTCCGCGTCCCCTGTTATGCTTGTGAACTGGTAGTCAGATTCGGCCTCGATACGAAGGAGCTTCCGTGGAATCGCGTGAGTCGCTCATCAACCAGATCGCCCTTCTCCATGAGGAGAAGGAACACCAGAAGATCATCGCGCTCATCGAGGGACAGCCCCCGGCCGCGATGGACTACGAGCTGACGAGCCTGCTGGCACGCGCCTACATCAACTACGCCCAGCCGTACATGGATTCCTTCCAGGAACACATCAAGCACGCGGTGGAGCTGCTACGAGGCGTTGAAGCCGAGGGTATGGCGGATCCACAGTGGTACTACCGCATCGGCACTGCCCTGTATTGGCAGGACGAGGAAGAAAGCGCCATGACCTACCTGGAGCAGTGCCTCGCGATGGACCCCACCCACGAGGACGCTCCGCAGGTCATCGAGGAGTGCAAGCGCGCCCTCGAGCGTCGCACAGTCGTGCGTCCCCTCGATATGCGTGCGCTTGTCGACTTCTTCGAGCGCAACGACTACAGGTACGAGGTTGAGGACAATCGCCTGCGCACGGGCTTCACGAACGGCTACTACGTGTTCTCCGTGATTGACCATGGCGCGGACCTGAGCATGTGGGGCGGCATCCGCGAGGATGTGTCAATGGAGCTGCGCCCGCGCCTTATCCAGGCGTGCAACGACTGGAACGCGGCCACCAAGTGGCCCAAGGTCTACGTGGCGACGCTGGATGACGGCACGCAGCGCGTGTGCGCCGAGCAGTTCGTCTCGTCTCGCTACGGCATGACTGACGCGCAGGTCTCGATCAACATCGACCGTTTCATCTCCGCGTCCGAGGCATTCTTCAAGGAGCAGATCGAGCGCATCCCCGCGCTGGGTGGCGCGAGCGAGTAACGCTCGCACAGACACGTTCCCCGGCCTCGTCTTTTCGGACGAGGCCGGGGTTCATTATACGGTCGGCGCTCTATTCGCTGTGGCGGGGCACGTAGACGCTGAGGCCGCCATCGCTCACCATGCCGGTGAGCATTCCGTCATCCGCGATGCGCACGGACGGGTGGTCTCCGATGATGCACTCCCACTCCTGGCCGGCGTGGCGCGTTCCCACGTAGAGGGTCTTCTCGCCGGACAGTCGGTCGGAGAGAATGACGGCGCAGCCGGAGCCGGGGATCTCGTCCTTGCCTTCACGTGCGAAGCCAACCACGTCGGGATCATCGAAGGCACTGTGCTGCGGGCCGACAGCCGCGCGGGCCCGGATCCCCATGAGGATCGGCAGCTCACGCACGGCAGGCAGGTCGTCATACTCGGGGGAACCCAGGAGGTCACCCCAGAACACGCAAGGAACCCCGGCCTCGTTGAAGAGGATGAGGGCGTAGGCGGCCGCCTTGAACCAAGGGGCGACCGTGGAGGCCAGGGACTGTCCTGGCTGCGTGTCGTGGTTTTCAACGAAGGTGACGGACTTGTCGGGGCGGGAGGCCGTCAGCGTGTTCTCCCACAGGCGAGAGAGGTCCACGTTGCCGTCCGAAACCGAGGCCTGGTGGAGGTGGTAGTGCAGGGGGACGTCGAAGAGCATGACGTTGGGGACTCGCGCGAGGTAGTCCTCAAGTTCACGCACGTCGCCGCTCCAGTACTCGCCGACGGCGGGCAGGCGGCGTCCCGTCGAGGCGCGCAGGTCCTGAAGCCAACGGGCGTAGAAGTCCGAGCCCACGTGCTTAACGGCATCCAGACGCAGCCCATCCACTCCGGTCATCTCGACGTACCACTGACCCCAGCGGTCCAGCTCCTCGCTGACGCGTGGGTCGGTGACGTGCACGTCGCAGCCCATCAGGTAGTCGAAGTTGCCGAACTCGGTGTCAACGGACTCGTTCCACTGCTTGCCTTCGAAGAGCCACAGGCCGTTGCGTTTCGTGGCTTCATCCCAGTCGATGCCATGGAAGCACGTCCAGTCCCACGTGAAGTCCGAGTACACGCCCGCACGCCCCGGGAACGTGAAGCGAGTCCACGCCTCGATCGTCTCGGCATCCCCAATCGCCTCATGGCGGTTCTGGGGGTTGATCGGGGTGGCTCGCACAGTCTCGGTTCCGTCGGCACCCATTCGGTGGTTGAGGACGATGTCGGCGCACACGGCGATACCCGCCTCGTGCAGGGCAGCGATGGCGGCCAGGTACTCGTCCTTCGTCCCGTACTTCGTGGGCACGGAGCCCTTCTGGTCGAACTCGCCCAGGTCGTAGAGGTCGTAGACGCCGTAGCCGACGTCGTTGATGCCCTCGTGGCCCTTGTAGGCGGGCGGCAACCAGATAACGGTGACGCCCAGGTCCGCGATCTCCTGGGCACGCTCGGCGAGGTAGCGCCAGTGGCCGGCGTCGGGGGCCATGTCCCATGCGAAGGTCTGCAGGATCAGGGGGCCCGCCTCGGTCATGGACGAGGCCATGGCCGGGTCAGTCGTCTCATTCACCCGCATATCGTGGCAGGTTTCCCCTCCCCCGGGGCTGAAAAAAGGAAACAGTGGCCCGTTAAACACTGCGCCGAGGCCTGTGCTTCGTTCGTGGTTAAGCGCCTCCCCGGCCCCGGCCTCGTCTCCGAGATGCTACTTATTCCAACCGAAGAGCCCCTTGACACCGCTGGTGATCGCGGAGGCGGCGCTCGTCGCACCATCGGCAACGACCTTTGTCGTGCTCTCCAATGCCTGCTGGGCGCTATCCAGCACGCCCGGCCCCTGGTCCTCGGGGGTCGCGTCGCTGACCGACTGCTTCCAGACCGCAGCGTCGACTCCGGGAGGCGGCAGCTCGCGCAGGTGACCCTTCAAGCGAGTGGACTGGGACTGGAGTGACACAAAGGTCATGCCACCCGACACGACGCCTCCAATGACGGGGATAACCTTCGAGACGCCCTGCGCGAAGCTCTTCTTCGTCACATTAATGCCAATGAAACGCAGGCAATGTTTCATCACCGGGTACCACGAGGTCTTCGTGAGAGCCTGCTTCGTCACCTGCTTCTGGAACGCCGGCATCGCGACCGAGCGCGCGAACGTCGTCAGCGACTGGGCCGCGCCACCGACGCCGAGCATGACGCCGAAGAACATCGCGAGGACACCGATCGTCTCATCATCCACCTCATCCATGTCGGTCAGGAGCTCACGCCAGCCGTAGAGGTACGCGAGCTTCTGCATGATCCTGAACGCGTGCACGTAGTACTGCATCAGGTCCGCTGGGACAGTACCGAGCATCGCGAAGCCGCCGGGGATGCCCGCAGCGAAGGACATCGCCGCGGACTTGTTCGTCTCGAAGGAGATGATGCCGTCAGCAAGCTTGTCGAGATCGGTCAAGGACACGCCTGCGAGCACCGGATTCGAGTCGACCGCGCTCGCGATTGCGTCGTCGCTCATGTGAAGCTTGCGCAGTTCCTGACGCAGGAACTCATCGCGGCTAATGCGCACGCCGCGGATACGCACGACCTTCTTGAGGAACTCAATCGCGTACTTTTCAGCCTCAGAATCCTGCTGGGCGATCGTTTCGCGCAGCTCAGCGACGCCATCGGTGGCCTCTCCTGTCAGCTCCGCTTCGCCGCTTGTGTCGAGCACGATCTCTCGGCCGTTTTCTTCAAATTCGCCATTGACGCCGAGCTCGTTGAGGTTGTCGCTCATCTCGTTCCTTTACACTCCGTTGTGACCTCGATACCGGGTCTAGATACGCAACAACTATAGCCTACTTTTTCTGCGATCTGGCTCCCATGACACACCGTCATCTTTCTCAGATGCGGGGACCTCAGCGGCGAGCCTAGGCTGATCTCATGTGGATCGTCGCGGCCTGCCTGTCTGCCCTGTTTGCAGGATTGACATCCGTCCTCGCCAAGGCGGGCGTTGCGTCGACGAATTCGACCGTCGCGACGGCGCTGCGCACAGTTGTCGTGGCTGTTGGCGCGTGGGGCATGGCGCTTCTGACCGGCTCCGCTTCCGGCGTTGCGTCTATCGGTGGGACTTCTGCGCTGTTCCTGGTTCTGTCCGGACTGGCGACGGGGGCCTCGTGGCTGTGTTACTTCGCGGCACTGTCTCGAGGGGACGTGTCCCGTGTCGCCCCCATCGATAAGCTGTCGACGGTCCTGGCGATCATCCTTGCGCTCATCCTGCTGGGTGAACCCGTGAGCGTGTGGGGTGGCATTGGAATCGTCGTCATCACGGTGGGGACACTTCTGATGGTGGAGCCCTCCGACCTCTCAGGCCTGCCGCGTGCGCTGCGCGGGGGTGGCAGCTGGCTAACGTTCGCGCTCGCCTCCGCGCTGTTCGCGGCGCTGACGTCGATCCTCGGGAAGGTCGGCATTTCGGGTGTGGATCCGACACTAGGAACGGCGGTGCGCACGCTGGTGGTGCTGGCGATGGCGTGGGCGATTGTGGGGGCGCAGGGGCGCCTGGGCGAGGCCCGGTCAATTCCCGGCCGGGAGCTGGCGTTTATCGTCGCGTCGGGCGCCGCGACGTGCGCGTCGTGGCTGGCGTACTATCACGCGCTAAAGGATGGGCCTGCATCGGTCGTGGTGCCCATCGACAAGCTGTCGATTCTCGTGACGGTCGCAGTATCAGCAGCGGCGTTTCACGAGCGTTTCACGCGGCGCTACCTGCTGGGTCTGGCTCTCATGTGCGCGGGAACTGTCGCCATGGTGGTGGCGTAGGTCCTTACCCACACGGCCATCTAGTGTCCTTGTTTTTCTTCCCAGGTGTCGGTGTTGGAGACGATGAGGTGGTTGAGGGGGAAGGGGCCTGTTGTCTCCGTCGTGGTGACCAGGCCGTTGATGGTTTGTGTTTCTCCGGTGAAGGGGTTGGTGGCCGTGCCTGCCCAGGTGGTTGTCAGGGTGATGGTGCGGGTGGCGTCGGGGTAGGGCCCATCGAAGCGTGAGCGCCAGCCATTGGGTGGGGTGTAGTAGTGGCGGATGAGGGCGGGGTCGGTGTTGGGGTCCATGCCCTTGTGCCAGGGCATTCCCGGCGAGGTCGTGGTCAGGTCCGGGGTGCCGTCGCCCCAACTCCACGTGTAGGAGGTGGCGGTCAGGGTGACGGTGATGTCGTGTCCCAGCAGATTGACCGTGTGGGTTTGGGTCGGGTGGGTGGCCGCCACGAGCGTGGGGACGTACTTGTTCGTGTACGACGTCTTCGTCGGGCGCTTGTGTAAGCCAGCGCCATCGGCGTGGATGAGAGTCGATGCGGCGAGGAGGATCTCGCGGGTCGTCGGAACAGCGTCGGAGTCACGAGTAAACCCTGCCATGACGAGTTCGGGTGGGAGAGTACAGTCTTCGTCAGATACTCGTGCGTCGTTGGGTGCGGTTCCGATCGACACTGACGCACACTTTGCCCAATCCCAGTAACGCTTGGCCTCATCAGGTATCGACGATTCGGCAGTTAACCAATTCTTATCATCTGCTGGTCCTATATTGTTTGATCCATCTAGATTTTTTGCCTTCTGGGCTGCCTTGCTAGCCTCCACGTTGACATCTGGCCCACTTCCGTTGGCGCGGAAGTGCGGGGGCGCAGCAGACTCTTCCTCATCTGCGTACGCATTATTGGCGGTGACACACGTTATTGAGCCCACAACAAGTAAAGATGAGAACAGAATGGGCAACAGTTTTAGTTTACGCATCTGCATTCACCATTGTTCCTTGTATGACTATCCACTTGCCACCCTGCCATGTGAGGAGTAATGAGAGAATGGATTTATATTCTGTAGTGCTCGTATTGACTTTCATCCCTTTGCAGGTTGTACCGTCCGACGACTTCGTTAAAAATGAAACAGAAATCGTATTTGGCGGAACAGTACTTCCATTAGGATTGACAGGATGCACATCCAATACGTGTTCAATTGTCGCCTGATTGTCATATGTCCAGCCGTGTGAGTATACATTCCTAATATTGGATGTTACTTTCTGATGAAAATCGTCAGGACCATCTGACATGTCCACGAACGGTTGGGTGTCTCCTGTATTCCACGCATAAGCCATGAGTGCGAGGTAGTGTTCTGCGGCTGCTTCTGCTCCTCGTTCGGTGTTTTCCTTGGCCTCCTCAGGCAACTCGGGTTTGGTGTAGGTGTCTGCAGCGTATTGGGTGGGGCGTACGAGGATGCCGTCGGGGCCGATCTGGTAGCCGCCCGACATCGCAGCCTCGCTCGACACTGATGGCGCGGGCGTGGGCTGAGTGGCGGGGGTCGTGGCTGCGACGCTGGGTTTCTCGCCCCACGCGTGCCACCAGCCTTCTGCAACGCCGTTGATGTAGACGGCGAAGACGGCTCCGGCGGCGAGGCACACGTAGACCACGCGCATCGTCCAATAGAACGGCTCGACATGCAACCAGGCCTGGGCGCGGGCATGGATCCCCGTGGGGCGCCGCGCCTTGGCCTCGGCCCGATAATCAGCCCACCGCTGGCACAGCGTGTACCTGCGCGGGGCGCACTCGCTGCGGAAGCGCTCCTCGTCCTCCTGGGTCACGGGACGCTCAGACAGCGGTGGAACCATCATGATCTATCAACCTCCACGGTGAGGTGCCCTGCGGCGCACCCCGTCGTTGGAGGCGCGCCCTACTGTTTCAGGGTACGCGCAGAACCAGCACGAAACACTAAGAATGCTGCGCAACCATCACGCACATCCTCCCATCCGCGTTCTCGAAACCGCACGTATGTGCACACCCCAGCCCAGGCCTCGTCGCGAGCCATGGATGATGACGAACAGAAGCCGCCGCGACGGTCATCGAGGACATCGACCGGGTGCAGAGGACGTCACCCTAGAGGAGCCGATCCAACTCCTCGCGGATCTTCTGTTCCTCCCCGGATCCGATCGTGGGCAGACGCAGGACGGGAACTCCATACGCGGACATGATCGAATCTTTGAGGCCGTCGCGCTTCTGCTGTTTCTGACTCATGCCGTGGAACGTCCACCCGTCTACCTCGATGGCAAGGAGAAGGCGCTTCGTCACACGCGAGTACACCCCGAAGTCGAGCGCGCTGTCCCGGAACACGAAAGCTCGCTGTTCCTCGTTCAAGCGACGCGTATTCGGCAACGCATCCCGCAGGAACACTCGGGTCTGATAGCCAAAGCGCGCATACCTGGGTTCTGCGAGCACGTCTCGCAGGCATTGTTCCGCAACATTTTCTGCGGGCGAGCGCCGACGATCAGCCCACTTAACCTGAGAATACCGCTCGAGTGACTCGCTATACGCGTTGTAGAGGACGTCGAAAATGGACACGATGTCCGACTGGATGACGGAGCTCGGATCGCACATCTCGATGTACTCGAGCAAGGCTCTCACGTTTCGGCTGAGCCGGACTCCGCCATGCGTGGTCACGACGACGAAGCGGTCTTTGGCTCGCGACACAATCACGTTTGTCAGGGCATCCGCGTCGTAGAAGGCTTGCGCGGCCGAGCGGTCGTTGGCGTTGAGGACTGTGGACAGGATGATCGTGCCCGCACCGCGCCCCTGAAATTTGTGCGCGGTCTCCGCCAGCCATCGGGGATGAGCCCCATCGCCGAGGTCGCGACGAATCTGCTTGCTTAGGTTCGTTGCCTGCGCCCGAAACGGAGTCACAACGCCCACCACGAAGTCGCCCGACTCGTCTGTCCCCTCGAGCTCGACGCCGTCCCGGATGCTGCGCACATCCTCAAGGTCGGTGACGATGTCGATTTCCCGCTGCGAGAAGAAGCCACTGCCGCGCGATGGGCGTCGCGCGTGGTTTCCGGGCGCTGCATAGATGATCGCGAGCGGATCGGGTGCATCGTCGGCAGGGACGCGCATCGGAATGAGCTGACCACCGTAGTACATACGGTTGCAGAACTCGATGATCGCGGGATGACACCGGTAATGTTCCTTGAGCAGAGTGCTCGGCACCTGCGCCGACTCCGGCATTATTTTGATGGAGTCGAGCAGCGAGAGCGAACGGACGTCGAAGCGCGGCGCGGGCGGCTCCTGCTTGCTCTCATCCCATCCCTGGAAGATCGGGCCGAGCTGCTTGTCATCACCAACGATGACAGCGTTACGGGCTTTACTCAGTGCCGCCATCCCCTGGGGGAGCAGAACCTGAGAGGATTCGTCGATGATGATCCAGTCGAGCAGCACTTCCTCCGCCAGGTTGTTCCGGATCGAAAAACACGTGGATGCCACAACGGGGTAGGTGCGCAGGAGGATATCCGTCTGCCGCTTGAGCCGCTCGGTTGGGCTGAGGCGGCTCGGACGCTCGCGCATGAATCGGCTGAGCAAGGTGGCATCCAACGCTTCGCGTGAGTGGCGGCGATACTGCGCGCTCACTTCGACGAGGCCGTGGCGGGCAGCGCGGGCCTCGGCTTGCTCGATGCGGTCGGATAGTTCTTGCTCGTTGGCCCGGTAGAAGGCGAGCTGGAGCGCCGACTGGACGTGCGGGTCTCCCAGGTCAACGCCCTTTAAGGAGCCGTAAACGAAGTAGCGACGCACCCGCTCGATGAAGCCCCGAGGACCACGCCCCACCCTCGGCGCGCAGCGAGCGAGGGCAAGAAGGTCACCGATGACCCCAGAGCGGCGCCTCGAGATAGCCAGATGAGAGATGTCCGCAATCGAGCGGCGACTCTCCTGTACCTTTTCCTCAAAAAGACGCTGCTCACGCTGAGCCGCCGTCAGCTGCGCGCGGATCTTCGGAATGTCTCGAGCATCCTCCCATAGAGCGACGAGGCGATCTTCTTCGACCCGCAGCGCAGTCTCGTCGGCTCCGGCAGGCGCATCCGACGACGCAGCGGACGCCTTGCGAGCCCACGCTTCGCGCCTCTGTTCAAGGACACCCTCACGCTCGTGGAATTCCTTGACGCGCTTCGTTTTCCCGAGGTTCGCGACGAGGAAGCCGTAGCCTTCCTCCGTCAGCTTGTCGACGACGTTGTCGACCGCAGAGTTCGCCCCCGCGACGACGCCGACGGTCTTGCCTTGCGCGATCAGGGAGGCGATGAGATTGAGGATCGTCTGCGTTTTACCCGTACCGGGAGGCCCGTCGATGATGGACAGTTAGTGTGTGAGCGCGGCTCGAATCGCGTTGCGCTGATCGATATTGGAGGGGAAGGGCATGATCAGTCGATCGCTCGCGCCCGTCTTCGTGGAGGACGTACCGGCGAGGAACGCTTCCAGGGCGGAACGACGCGGCGCCTGAGGGAGCCATTCCCACACGTTCGCGAGGATCGCCTCGGGCAGCATCTTCTCACCGCTCACCCAGCGGGGATAGTGGGCTGTCGGGTTGAGCGTCGCCCCAGCTCGTCGAGCCTGCGCGCGCACTTCCTCGCGGACGTAGTTGAGGGTGGCGGCGTTTTGTCGATCCTCCGCTGTCGCGTACCTTACCCGTACTTCGTCGTGCCCGTAGCGATGGAGTTTAAGCGTGCCGTCAGCCGTGCGGTACGCGAGCGTGTAGCGAGGATCGCGCGGGTGGCCGGAGCGGCGGAGCGTCCAGATGATTTCAACGTTGTTCCGGCGCTGGCCGCCGATCCGAACCTCATCGAGTGCGTCGACTGTTCGACGCTCGACCTGGTCGTAGAGGCGCGCCCTCTCCTCGCCGTATGGAAACTCTTTGCTGCTGGTGGTGTAAGTGACGACGATGCGCTTCCCGTCGCGGCGTGCCTTCGCGATTTTCCAGGTCTCGTCCTGCCAGGTCAGCGTTTTTTTATCGCGAATCAGTACGTGCATCGTGCGCGGATCGACGGGTTCCATGCCACTCCCCCTTGAGTTTTACACCCAGGATAGGCGACTTATCAGACCGGCGGTAGGTTGTTGAACACCCACGTTGAGCCGGGCCGGACGCAGATGTGCACGGCCGTTCGTAGACTGCGCGCATGGGTATGTCGCTTGTTTTTCTCCTCGTTGGTCTAGTGGTTGGCGCGCTCCTCGGGTACGTGGGCGCGGTGGCGCGCCGGGCGTCGACGCCTGACCAGGCGGGCACGCTGCGCGCGGAGGTTGCCCGCTGGCAGGCGCGCGCAGAAGAGCTCTCCCGGCGGGTCGATTCTGCCGAGGCCCGCTCACAGGGTGATGCTTCCGTCTTGCAGGCGCTCGCACCGGTGCGCGCGCAGCTGGAGCAGATGACGCAGCGGGTTGATCAAATGGAGCAGATTCACGCGCGTCAGCACGGCGCCCTCGCCGAGCAGCTGCGCGAGTCCGCGAGGCGCGAGGTCGAGCTGGCGCGCACGACCGCCTCCCTGGAGGGAGCTCTGCGGTCGCGTAGCGCACGCGGCACGTGGGGCGAGGTCGAGCTCGCCCGCATCCTGGAGGCTTCCGGTATGATGCCGCACGTGGACTTCGCGGAGCAGCGTTCGATTGGCTCGCTCACTCAGGGACGAGGCCGGGGCGCAGTTTCATCGTCGGGCGACCTCGGCCGTCCCGACGTCACGATTCACCTGCCCGGGCAGGGGTTCCTCGCGCTCGACGCGAAGGCCCCCATGGACGCGTACCTGCGGGCGTGCGCCATTGAAGAGAGCGGAGAAGACGCCGAATCTCGACGCCGCGCCGAGCTGTCGGCACATGCAAAGGCGCTGCGCTCTCACGTCGAGGCTCTGGCTGGACGCGACTATGCGCAGTCGCTTGGCGCGTCACCCGAGCTGGTCATCTTGTTTGTCCCATCCGAGGCCGCACTGTCGGCGGCACTGCGCGCTGATGCATCGCTCCTGGACGACGCGATGGCCCGAGGCGTGGCCCTATGCTCCCCCATCACCCTACTGGCGGTCGCACGCACGTGCGCCACCGCGTGGGCGCGGACGTCCATCAACGAACAGGCGGACCAGGTCATCGCGCTCGGCCGCGAACTGTACGAGCGCCTCGGCGTCGTCGCTGGGCACATGGAAAACCTGGGCAAGCACCTGGCCAAGACCGTGGACTTCTACAACAAGACCGTGTCGTCCATGGAAAGCCGCCTCCTGGCCAGCGCACGGTCCGTGAGCGCACTTGAGGAGGCCTCGAAAAAGACCATGACGGTCACGCCCATCGACCCGGATGCCGCCCAGGTTCGCTCCTTCACGAAGCCGGAGTTGACGGACCAGTAAGCGTGTCGGCGATCCCATCCAACTGTGCGCGGATTTCGTCAAAGGGGCGGTCCAGGTCGAGCGTCGTCGCGCCGATTCGGTTGCCACTCATGCGATAGCTGAAGTCGGGCTGGACGTCCTCGTCGGTCGTGGCGTAGAGGAGCATGCCCGACACCTCAACGCTCTCCCCCGCGCGCTCGAAGGCAATCTGTTTGTTCTTCACGTACGCGAAAATCTGATACAGGTTCCCCGAATGCACGGTTTTCTTGTCGAAGTTGCTCTGCATTGTGGACTTGTAGTACTTCGCGTCGATGATGAGCACGCGGCCACGAGCGCTCAGCGTGATGTCGCTACGCATGGCGGGCAAGCCGACCGCGCAACCATCGTCCAGCGCCCAGTCGATGAAGGACGCGCTGGCGCGCAGCTGTGGGTGTTTCTTGCGGTAGTACTCGAGGATAAATTTCTCGTAGAGGCGGCTCATGCGCTGTTCGTCGAAGAAATCCATCATGCGCGTACTACCGTCGCTCTGAGTCTGGAGCAGCCCTTTGACGACGAGCCAGCATACGGCCATCAGCATGCGGTACGCGCGGTTATTGCGGTCATAGCGCATGTTCCAGTCGACCGTGTGCAGGTCGATCTCGCGCACGTCCGCGAAGAACACCATGAGCTTCTTCAGACTCTTCTTGCGCGCCTTCGAGATGTCCGAGCGCACGAGCAGCGCGACCGTCGCCTTGATGACCCGGTTCATCGTCGTGTCGACGCTGAACTCGTCGTAGGAGCACACCAGTTGGCGGCGCAGAAAAGCCTGCGATTTCACGGAGTCGGTGACCTCGATTTTGCCGCGCAGGGAGGAGCGCGCCTCGGTCCGACTCACATACTCCTGCCCGAGGCCTCGCTTGAGTTGCAGGGACACGCCTCGCTCGAGGATGGCGGCGCACAGCTCGGCGGCGTTGTCGAAGTCCTCCGTGGCCACGGAACGGTAGCCCTGCTCGGTGAGCGCCGAGAAGGCGTAGGCGAGCATGTGGAAGAGGTTGCGGACGCGAATCACCGCAGTGACCTGCGCAGCCTGTCGGTCCACTCGCGGACCTTGCCGGGTTCGTCGAACCAGTATTCCTTGAGCATCGGGATGAGCTCGTAGTCCACGATCGAGGCCAAGGCCGCGTCGGTGCAGGTGTCGGCGTCCATGTTGCAGAAGTAGCTGTGTCCAATGCAGAATCCTTCGCCGAGCGACTCATCCTCGGCGATCACGCGGTTGAGGGATTCCACCTCGCGCACAAGCGCCTCGAACCTCGGATTGTCGAGGCCGGCGCAGTAGTCGCGAAAGCCCACGGAGTCGAAGGCGGGGCGCAGCTCCACGAAGGCGAAGCGCCGACGCAGCGCGTAGTCAAGCATGGCGAGGCTGCGGTCCGCCGTGTTCATCATGCCGATGATATGGACGTTAGCGGGAACGCAGAACAGTTCGCGGGAGTAGAGGAGTTGGAGCTTGTCCCCTCGCTTATCGCTCTCGATGAGCATGAACAGTTCGCCGAAAATCTTGGAGAGGTTGCCGCGGTTGATCTCGTCGATGATGAAGAAGTACTCGTTGTCCTCATCGTCTGCGGCCTTCTTACAGAAGGAGTAGAAGGCTCCCTTGACAAGCTCGAATCCCGCGCCGGACGGCCTATACCCCTCGATAAAGTCCTCGTAGGAATAGCTCTGATGGAACTGCACCAGCATGACGCGCGCGGCATCCTTAACGCCCATCATCGAGTAGGCGAGGCGCTTGGCGGCGTAGGTCTTACCCACGCCAGGCGCGCCCTGCATGATGATGTTCTTCTTAGCGCGCAGCAGCCCCACGATCGCGTCGTAGCGCTCCTCGTTCATGTAAACCTCGTCAAGGAATTGCCGGGCGGAATACTCCGTCAAGGGCATCGGCATTTCCTCGCAATCGAGCACGTCCTCATCGTCCTCAAAATAGGCCTCAAGACGCGCAAGCAGATCGGGATAGTCAGTAATTTCGGTGAGAGTCTTCATGGCGAACTGTTGATCGCTTCGCCAACTTCCCTGACGCTCCCACGAGACCTCACGCAGGTGCGGATACTCCCCGCCATCCGGGTCATAGACGTAGTTCCCCGTGACGACGCCGCGGCCGATAATCTCCTTGAGGCCTCGTTTGACGAAGACGACATCGCCCGGCTTGATCTCGTTGGCGAACTGCCAGACGGCTCGGGCCGAATTCGTCTGTGACGTATTATCGTCGCGAGTTTCGAGCAGCCGTTGGCGCATCTCCTCCTTGGTGGCATACTCCCTCAGATCACCGAGCTGATACCACCCCAGCCCCATAACGCCACGCGCGTAGAACTCGTCCCACATGCAGGCTCCCCGGCCGGGGGCGTAGAGCCAGTACCGCACGGTCTGCACGCCGTCATCGCCAAGAGCCGTCGCCTGCATCATTGCCTCCTTAGGAAGCGCAGCCATGAGTACTGACTATCCGTCGTCATGACCACACCCTACCACTCAGGTGATCGACGACACTCCCCATACTTCCACTTCCACAAACCCAACAGCAAAGCCGGACCACGCCCTCGCGCGATCCGGCCGCAGCCTCGTCAGAGTTCTCCTACCTCACTCAAAGTCTGCCAACACGCCCACGTCGCGTGCAGCCTGTCGCAGGCGCTTATCACGAGTCCACAGCGCCACACCGGGGGTTACGACAGCACTTGCCAGGAGTGCCACGTCGACCGCGCTGAGTCCTCTACCCCACAGCCTCCGTTCCTCGACGAGGTGCCGCACGCCTTGGTCGTCGACGTTGCGAACGATCATGAGGCGCTCAAGCGCTTTCAAAAAGATCGAGCGATCCTTGAGATTTCCCAACGCAAGTTCAGTGATGACACTCTGATGCACGCAGACCTGGTCTCTCTCGAGTAGATCAACCAGAACCGGCTCAGCGTTTCGCAGGTGATCGATCCAGATGCTCGTGTCAACGAGGACCCTCATGCGCGCTCTCGACTCCGAGGCGCAGCCTCCGCCGCCGGATCACTGCCGCCGAGCGCGGCGAGCTGCCGTCCAGTCTCAATGCGGACGAGGAGCTCAACCGCGTCCCTAATCAAAGCGGATCGCTCGCTGACCCCGGTCAACTCCTCAGCGCGCGCAAGCAGGTCATCATCGAGTGTCACTGTGGTTCTCATGGCTACCTCCAATCCCAGGATAGCACCATACACATCATCATTTGATGCAATAGATGATGCAGTACCTCTCTCTCGCTCAGCTCACATAACAACAAAGCCGGGCCACGCCCTCGCTCGACCCGGCCACTGCCTCGTCAGTCTGAGGCGTTTTAGGCGACTTCCACCATCGCAAGCGGAACGATTCCACTCAACGTATCCCCTAGCGCATCTTCGGCACGGTCGAGCTCGTAGCGCATCTGCAGGTTCATCCAGAACCCGGGGTCGTACCGAAGTAACGAGAGAGCCGCATCGCGGTATCGGCTGTAATTCCCCGCTTTCCATGGACGATTTCATTGATACGACGGGGCGGAACACCGATAGCGACGGCGAGCTTGTGCTGCGCGATTCCGAAGCCCTCGATGAAGTCTTCCATGAGGACTTCACCCGGGTGAATCGGTGCAATTTTAGTGGTAGTCAACGATCTCAACCCCTTCTGGACCAGCGTCGCCCAGGCCGCCACCCATCATGAACGTGTTCGGAGAGATACCGCCACTGAACAGCACCCCCTGTGGTTCTCTACGCCCCAGTGCTACCATCCTACTAACCGCGTCGGGCTTGGACCGGCGCACTCTACTACGGGGATCCTCGCCATCACGGCGAGGATCCCTTGGTATTCCAAGAGCATCGCACACTTCGTCACGTAGACGGACCTGCTACTCTCGCCACAAGCAAGCGGCCGGGCCACGCCCTCGCGCGACCCGGCCACTGCCTCGTTCAGAAATGATTAAACATTAAACCTGAACTCAACCGGGTTACGGCGTAGAGCAACGTTTCAGGGTAAGCTATAGCTCATGAGAAGAGATTTCCCCCGCCGCGCTGCCGTGTACCTACGGGTCAGCCTCGACGCTACTGGCGAGCACCTGGCCGTAGACCGCCAGCGCGCCGACTGCCTCCGCATCATCCGCGAGCGCGGGTGGACCCTCACGCAGGAATACGTCGATAACTCCGTGTCCGCGTCGAAGAGGACCGTTCGCCGCCCGGCCTATGACCGCATGGTGCAGGACTACGACGCGGGCCTGTTCGACGCCTTGGTGTGCTGGGACCTGGACCGGTTGACCCGTCAGCCCCGGCAACTGGAGGACTGGATTGAACGGGCTGAGGAGCGCGGCCTCGTCATTACGACCGCCAACGGTGAGGCTGACCTGTCCACCGACGGCGGGCGCATGTACGCGCGCATTAAGGCCAGCGTGGCCCGTAGCGAGGTCGAACGCAAGTCAGCCAGGCAGCGCGCCGCGAACGCCCAGCGAGCACGCCTAGGCCGCCCGCCGCTAGGCACCCGGCTCATGGGCTACACAGCCAAGGGCGAACTCATTCCCGAGGAAGCCAAGGTTGTGCGAGGTATCTTCGATTCCTTCCTAGCCGGGGAGTCATTGAAGGGGATCGCGCGGGGACTGCAGGCCGCTGGCGTCCCCACGCGTCGCGGGGGCCGCTGGCATTCCTCGTCTATCCGCACGATCCTCCTCAACGAGCGGTACGCGGGCATCATGGAGTACATGGGTGAGGTGCTGCCTAACGTGCCGGTCACGTGGGAGCCTATCGTGACGGAGGACGCGTACTTCCTAGCCCAGTCCCGGCTCTCCGACCCGCTACGCAAGACCGCCAAGGAGGGCACCGACCGTAAGCACCTCGGCTCGTCCCTGTTCCGGTGTGCTGAGTGTGGGCACGGCATGCACGCCTTCAGTAACGTCCGCTACCGGTGCCCCCGGTGCGAGTTCAGCCGGTCCCGCACGCAGGTTGACGCCTACGTGCTGGCGGTGGTGCGGGCGCGCCTGGCTCAGCCTGACGTTGCGGACCTGCTGGCCGTTGACCATGAGCCGGAGGTGAAGGAGCTGACAGCCCAGATTCAACGCCTCCGGGACCGGCTGGAGAGAGTGAACCAGGACTACGACGAGGGCATTATCGACGGCCTGCGCTACCGCACGGCGGCTGAGCGCGTGCGAGCCGAGCTGACCGCTACCGAGGGGAAGCGCGCGGCGCTGTCCGGTGGGTTGAGCGGTACGTCGTCCGTGCTGGGGGCACCGGACCCGGTGGAGGCATTCGACGCCGCTTCCCTCATGATTCAGCGGCGCATTATTGACGCCCTGCTCGACGTGCAATTGAAGCCCGGCGCGCGCGGGTCCCGCACATTCAACCCGGACAGCGTCATCCTCACGTGGAAGGAGAACTAACATGACCGAGGCATACACCATCAAGCTCGTTCACCGGCACGCGGGGCAGCGCGATGACACCGTGCTGGATACCTTCGTTCCTGACGAGGCAGGAGGCTGGACGCCCGTACCCCGGCCCCGCCCGGACCCGTGGCCTCACGGGAGCCGCCCCCACAGCCGTCACGAGATCGCACTGGAAGGTGGGAGCGTCGCTACCCGGCGGGTGCTCGTTGGGGAGGGTAGCGAGCTCCGCGCGGTTGACTCCCGTACAGCCCGGAACGAACGGGACACAGCCCGCCGTTGGGCACAGGAAGACCCCGAGTACCGCGCCCTGGTAGACGAGGACCCCTGGGAGGCCCGCAAGGCGTCCCGTCGCCTCGCCTGGCAGATCAACCGGCGGTGCCCGGTGTGCGGTGAGGTGTTGTCCTATTCGTTCCGCGAGGACACGCTTTACCGCGCGTTCGACGGTTTGCGCGAGGCAGGTAGGCGCAAGGTGGACGTTGATGCCCTGGCCAGGGCGCTCGACCGCTAGCCGTATTCCCTACGCAGCGTTATACTATACGATGTGATGGCCGTCCTACGGCGGCCTGGCTACCGGCGAGCAGTCACAGTAACGCCGGACGCCCCGAGCAGTTTCCGGGCGATTCTCATGGCGTTCCTCAACGGGAGCGCGGTTTGTTGTGCCTAGGAGGCATCATGGGAACCGCCCGTCAGCGCGCCGCCGCGCGTTACGCATCCCTTACCCGTTCAAGGTCCGAGGACGACCCCACCCTGCTCGCAGCCCGGCAGGACCTGCACGCTGCAGAGCTGGAGGACGCTATCAACCGAGCGCTCGCTAGCGCCCCGCCGCTGGGTGCTGAGCAGCGCGCCCGGCTCGCAGCCATGCTCTCCGCTGGGAAGGCGGTGGCAGCATGACCCCCAACGCGAAGAATGGGGGCTATTCCGGCCCCATGCCTGAGGAACACCGGAACAGCCCCCTTCCTGACAACCACGACGTGGACGGGCGTCACGCCCCCAATTTTAGCCCGGACGGCCCGTTGCCCGCTCTACTCGTAGCCGAGGCTGACCGGGTTGACCGGACGCAGTGGACGCCCCGCGAATACACGCACGACGCGTTCAGGGAGTGCTTCCAGCCCGGTAGCGTCCCCGTGCGCTCGGATAAGAACGGCCCGGCCTACGTGGGCGGCTCGTTCCTCGACGCGAACGCCCCTCGCAGCAAGCGCAACATGCGTGAGCGTTGGGTTATCACGCTCGACGCTGACGAGGTCACCAGCGAGGCGCTCCCCCGCCTGGTTGAGGCAGTGCGGGAGCTGGGCTACGAGTCCATCGTTCACGCCACGTACAGCAGCACCCCGAGCGCGCCGCGTTGCCGAGTGGTGTTCCCGCTGGCCGCGCCGCTCCCGGCGGCTACCTATCCCGAGGTCGCTAACGCCCTCATGGCGACGCTGGAGGTGCCGGGGGTGAAGTGGGACCCTAGCTGCAGCCAGGCGGAACGAGCCATGTACTGGCCGTCTACGCCCGACCGCGCCAACTACTGGGCTGAGTTCACGGAGGGGCAGGCTATGGACGCCGCCGAGTTCATGGCGGAGAGGACGCCTCCCGCTCCCTCTAAGGACGCGGGAGCGCCCGCCGGTACACCCGGCTCTAAGCGCACCCCCGGCTCCCTGCCCGGCATCGTAGGAGCCTTCAACCGCGTGTACGACATCCCCGCCGTTATCGACGCTTACGACCTGCCCTACACGCCAGCCGGGCAGGGGCGTTGGACCTACAACGGCGCTGAGTCTACCGGGGGCCTGAGCCTCGTTGAGGGGCGGACGGACCTGGCTATCTCCCGGCATGCCAACACTGACCCGGCTTGCATCCTCGATAGCCGGGGCAACTTCCACGCTGTTAACGCCTTCGACCTGGCGGCGCTCCACCTGTTCGGGAACCAGGACAGCGAGGCCGACCGATCCAAGGGGCCGTGCGAACGCGAGGCGAGCCAGGCAGCCATGCAAGAGCGCGCCGCGCGGGACCCTGCGGTCCTTCGCGAGTACGCAGGAACGGACTTCCCGCAGGAGCCGGACGCCGACCGCGTGCGCGACATCATTGCTAGGATCGCCGAGGACACGGACTCTGCCCTGGCCGACTGGTGCGGGCAGCGACTGGCCGGGCGGCTGGAGTACGTGCGCGGCCTGGGTTTCCACCTCTACAACCCCCACCGGGGCACGTGGGAAGCCGACAATCCCCGGGACTCCGCCAGGACCCTCCGCCTGGTAGAGGAAGTGCTACGCGAGCGGCACTTGGAGATTGTTGCTTCCGGCGACTCAAAGCGCGCTCAGCGGGACAGGAAGAACCTCAACAAGGGCAAGATCGAGGCCGTGACACGGCTCCTGCAGGGGCGTCTCCTGCACGAGGCTGACGAGTACGACAGTGACCCGGACATCCTCAACGTTGGCAACGGAGTGGTGGACCTGCGCACCGGGACACTCCACCCTCATTCCCCGAGCTACAGGTGTACGCAGTACACTCCCGTCCCCTACCGCCCGGCGGCCTCGCACGAGGACTGGACGGCGGCGCTCGCGGCCCTCCCGGCTGACTCCCGCCCCTGGTTCCGCCGGTGGGTTGGCCAGGCGGCTACCGGCTACACGCCTCGGGAAGACAACACCATGCTCGGTATCGCTGCAGGCATCGGAGCGAACGGCAAGACTACCCTCCTCACGGCGGTACGGCTGGCGCTGGGCACTTACGCCGGTACCGCCTCCATGGACCTGCTGCTCAACAGCCCCCACAACACCAACAACACGAAGATGGCCCTGTACCATAAGCGCTTCGTACTGATTGAGGAGTTGCCCGAAGGTCGACTCGACGGCGTTCAGGTGAAGGCCGTGACCGGTACCGAACTCATCCGGGGCAACCTCAAGTTCAAGGACGAGTTCGAGTGGCGGGCTACGCACTCCCTGATCGTTACGACGAACAACCTCCCCGCCGTCTCGGAGTTTTCCGAGGGCTTGTGGCGGCGTCCGTTCGTGCTGGAGTTCCCGTACCGCTTCACCCCCAACCCGACGGCTGTAGCGGACCGTACCGGCGACCCCGGGCTAACACAGCGGCTACTCGCTCCGGAGAGCCCGGCTCTGCCCGCTGTGCTGGCGTGGGTTGTGCGGGGCGCGGTGGAGTTCTACGCGCACGGTCAGCGGGTAGGCGCGCTCCCCGCTCCAATCAGCAGCGCGACTGCCTCCTGGCAGGAACAGTCTGACGTGCTGCTGGCGTTCGCCTCCGAGTGCCTCGTGAAGGACGCCGGGGCGGTCGTTCCCGGCTCGCACCTGTACGCGGCGTTCGAGGCCTGGCTCTCAGAGCAGGGGGCGGCGGCCTGGAGCCAACGCACGTTCCGGGGACGTATCGCGTCGCACGGCTACTTCCGCGACGTGAAAGACGGCAAGCACCGGTGGAAGAAGCTCACCCTCTCTACGTGGGGAGCGGAGGCCCGCCCCACGGCGGACAAGGTGCGGGGCTACCTGGGTATCCGCTTCCGCACGAGCGAGGACGAGCGCCGCGCTCGGGAGGCTGAGCTAGCCGAGCGGGGCCTGGCTGTAGTGGCCGGAACCGCTGATATGGACCTGATCTGAGGAAGGGAGTACAGCCATGACACGCTATGCCACGGTGAAGGAACAGGACCGGGCTTGCGCCGCTATCCTCGTGGATAGGCTGCGCGGCTACGTGAAGTGCGAGGGCCGCCGCTGGTACGTGTGGGACGAGCAAGCCTGGAAGTGGGAGCGGGCGACCATAGTCCACGGCGTCTCCCACCGCATCGTGAGGGAGGTGGAACGCCTGATCATTCAGGCAGTGAGGGAGGACGACTTCGAGGAGGCGTGCGTCTGGCGTCGGTACCTCTACCACGGGGACATCGGCATCCGGCTCACCCCGCACATGGCACGCATCTACCGGGAGAACCAAGCGCTACTCCGTCAGTGGGGGTAGGCCTGGCTGAGTGGGTGGGGAGGGGGCTGTACACCCCCACCCCACCCCTCGACGCCCCCAGAGGCTCAAGCGCTATACCCCCCTTGGTTTAATTTTTAACTATTCACTTTACGCCCCAGATTTTGAGAGACGCCTGGCATCGAGTCCGGGCGTCTCTTTGCGTACCCGTTCGAGCAAAAGCGTACCCGGTTCTTTCCTCGTTATTCCAACGAAAAGTCGATTTCTACACCAAAACGGGTACGCTTTCTATAATCTTTCGCGCGGGAAAAATAGAAAAACGTATATATAAAAGAAGATGTAGGGCGTACCCGTTTTACATCGAAAACACACTTTTCGTTGGAATTGCAGGGAAAAAACCGGGTACGCCATTATTTCTGCCCTGTTTCAGCCAGGCAGTGCGCGCAACTTTACGCTTTCAGCCCGGCCACGTCATCGACGCGGAACGAGGCGGCCCCCACGTAGCCCGGCGGCCCGGCTCGCTACTCCCCTCACACCTCAGCAGACTAGCCAGGCATTCACAGCAACAAAACAAATTCCTAAGTGACAGGATCGAGCCGCTCATGCCTCACCCCGCCTACGCGGCATCCGCTACACCAGAAAGTAATCGCTAGACAAAAGTCGAGTGCCTTCCTTTTCGCCCTTCCGAACGCTCAGTACAGCGGTTAGCCTGATCTCCTCCAGCTCTGGGGGCACTATGAGGAGCAACTTCACAGACTGACCCGGAAGAATGTACTGCGACAGAAACAGATCACGGGAGAGCTTCGCCCCCCTCGTGTGTATTGAATCTAGGTCTTCGGGCAACGAATCACCCTTCGTTACGAGCACCGTAAATCGAGAAGCCGCATCCTCCAGCAACTGCTTCGGCGAGCAATCAGCAACGTACACATCACGCAAGTAAGCCCGGACCCCAGTGTTCCTCAGCTCCACGACCATCAGATGATTTCGACCGCTATAGAGGGGGTGCTTACGCGTCACGACGCGAAACTCCACCGACACTGGCAGAGCCTCACGTTGCGCCCGGAGCGCAAGGCGCGACACCGCTAGGGCAGAAAAACCCAAGGCCACAGTACCGATTGCTTCAAAAACCGTGGCTATAGCCGCCAAGTCCTGGAGCATTACTTCTTCCCGCCAGACGTTAGTCCAGAACGGAACTCCACGACGTCTCCGTCCGCCATGACGTAGTCCTTCCCTTCCATGCGGACCTTGCCGGCGGCCTTCGCGGCGGCCATGGAGCCGGCTTCGACCAGGTCGTCGTAGGAGACGACTTCGGCCTTGATGAAGCCCTTCTCGAAGTCTGTGTGAATGACGCCGGCGGCCTTGGGGGCGGTGTCGCCCTTGTGGATCGTCCAGGCGCGCGCTTCCTTCTCGCCGGCGGTGAGGTAGGTCTGCAGGCCGAGGGTGTCGAAGCCGACGCGGGCCAGCTTGTCCAGGCCGGACTCGTCCTGGCCAGATTCGGCGAGCATCTCGCGGGCGTCCTCGTCGTCCAGTTCGACCAGCTCGGCCTCGAACTGGGCGTCCAGGAAGATGGCCTCGGCAGGCGCGACGAGAGCGCGCAGTTCGTCCTTCATCTCCTCGTTGTCCATCTCGGCGGCGTCCATGTTGAACACGAAGATGAAGGGCTTGGAGGTCATAAGCTGGAAGGAACGCAGCGCGTCCTGATCCAGCTTGGCGCCCTCGGGGCCGGACAGCAGCTCGCCGCGCTCCAGCAGCTCCAACGCCTGGCGCGCGGTTTCGAGGACGATCGGCTCGGTCTTCTTACCGCGCACCTCCTTTTCGAGGCGCGGAATCTGCTTTTCAATCGTCTGCATGTCGGCGAGGATCAGCTCGGTCTTGATGGTCTCGATGTCCGAGGCCGGGTCCACTTTGCCGTCGACATGCACGACGTCGGGGTCCGAGAAGGCGCGCGTGACCTGGCAGATCGCGTCGGCCTCGCGGATGTTGGCGAGGAACTGGTTGCCCAGGCCTTCACCCTCGGAGGCGCCGCGCACGATGCCGGCGATGTCCACGAAGGACACGGTGGCGGGCAGGATGCGCTGGGAGCCGAAGATCTCCGCGAGCTTGTTCAGGCGCGGGTCGGGCAGGGGCACGACGCCGACGTTGGGCTCAATGGTCGCGAAGGGGTAGTTGGCGGCGAGCACGGTCGCGCGGGTCAGGGCGTTGAACAGGGTGGACTTGCCGACGTTGGGCAGTCCGGCGATACCGATAGTAAGAGACACGCCCCCATCCTATCGGAGCAGGCCCAGTGGCGTTGTCCTACTTCGTGTGGTTTGGCCCAGCGACGCGGGGCGCGTGGGGGCGCGCGGGTGCCATGCCGGCGTTCTTGAGGTCGGCGCGCAGGTCGCGGGGCAGCGCGAAGGTCGTCGATTCGGTTTCGGTGCGGGCCACCTCGACGGTGGGGAATCCGCGCTCCTGCAGCCATTCGATGACGTCGCGCACGAGGATTTCGGGCACGGAGGCGCCGGAGGTGAGGCCCACGGTCTGGGCCCCCTCAAACCAGGATTCGTCGAGCTCGTCGGCCTTGTCGACGCGGTAGGCGGAGCCCGCCCCGGCCTCGAGCGCGACCTCGACGAGGCGCACGGAGTTCGAGGAGTTCGCCGAGCCGACGACGACCATGACGTCCACCTGGGGCGCGATGAATTTCACGGCGCCCTGGCGGTTCTGGGTGGCGTAGCAGATGTCGTCCGACGGCGGGTCGATGAGCTGTGGGAAGCGCTGACGCAGGCGATCCACGGTCTCGCGGGTCTCGTCGACGGAGAGCGTGGTCTGGGAGATCCACACGACGCGCGAGGGGTCGCGTACGACGACGCCCTCGACCTCGTCGGGGGTGCCGACGACCTGGATATGGTCGGGGGCCTCGCCGAAGGTGCCCTCGACTTCCTCGTGGCCCTGGTGGCCCACCAGGATGATGTCGTAGTCTTCCTTCGCGAAGCGCACGGCCTCGCGGTGCACCTTGGTCACGAGCGGGCAGGTCGCGTCGATCGTGGCGAGGTGACGGGTGGCAGCGGCCTCGTGGACGGCCGGGGAGACGCCGTGCGCGGAGAAGACGACGCGAGCCCCCTCGGGCACCTCGTCGGTCTCCTGCACGAAGATCGCGCCGCGCTTGGTCAGCGACTCGACGACGAACTTGTTGTGGACGATCTCCTTGCGCACGTACACGGGCGCGCCGTAGAGCTCGAGGGCTTTTTCGACGACGTCGACGGCGCGGTCCACGCCGGCGCAGTATCCGCGGGGAGCCGCCAAGAGAATGCGGCCGCTGCCCTCGCCGTGGGAGGCGGGCAGGGGGGATTCGGCGCTGGCACGCAGGTCGACGTTTTCATTCATGCATCCACACTAGCGCCCGGGGACCGAGGCGTGCGCGCGCTCGTGGCAATCCCACACGCTCCTCATCGATGAGGCCGGGGCTGCCCCACTCCCCGACCGCCCTGGGCACGGGGCGGGCCCGGGCGCCCCCGCTCGCTCAGCTGACCGGGCAAGAGGGGCTGTCCACAGGGGCGGGGCGCGGCAGCGCGGCGGGGCTATTCGTGTGGCATGCTGAGGGACGTGACATCGCCTCATTCCCCTGCTGCACCGCCTCCGGGCAGCTCGCCCCAGCCTCGTCCGCCCGCTGCGAAGGCGGCTGATACGACGCGGGATAATCCGTGGCCGCTGCGCAGGCTGACGGAGAACATCAAGGTGTACGTGGACCGCATGAGCCCCCTGTGGGTGGAGGGCCAGGTCGTTGAGTACAAGGTGCGTCCGGGCGCGAAGATGCACTTTTTGACGCTGCGCGACCTGCAGACGGACACGTCGATGACGGTGACCGCGTGGGCGGGCGTCATGGATTCGACGCCGCTGACCGAAGGCGCGCGCGTAGTGACGCGTGTGAAGCCGGTGTTTTGGGAGCGCTCGGGCCGACTGAACCTGCAGGCCGCGGAGATTCACCTGCAGGGCGTGGGTGACCTGCTGGCGCAGATTGAGGCACTGCGCGCCCGCCTGGCCGCCGAGGGCTTGTTCGCCGATGCACGCAAGAAGCCTCTGCCGTTCCTGCCGCGCACGATCGGACTGATTTGCGGGCGCAACGCGAAGGCGAAGGACGACGTGGTCGTCAATGCGTCGGATCGCTGGCCGGCCGCGCGTTTCGAGATTCGCGAGGTCGCCGTCCAGGGTGATCACTGCGTACCCGAGGTGGGCCGCGCGCTCCTCGAGTTGGACGCGATGGATGGCGTGGACGTCATCGTGATCGCGCGCGGTGGCGGCGCGGTCGAGGATCTCCTTCCCTTTTCCGACGAGCGCCTCGTGCGCGCCGCCGCAAACGCCCGCACCCCCATCGTCTCCGCGATCGGACACGAGGGCGACTCTCCCCTGCTGGACCTGGTGGCCGACTACCGGGCGTCGACCCCGACGGACGCGGCTCGGCGCATCGTGCCGGACCGCGCCCGCGAGCGCGACGGCATCTCTCAGGCGCTGACCCGCATGCGCGGGGCGCTGGGGGCGCGCCTGGCGACGGAGCGCTCGAACCTGACGCTCATCGCCTCGCGCCCGGTGCTCCAGGGCCCCGAGGCGATCATCGAGGGGCACCGGGTGGCCCTCACGCAGAAGGTGAGCGCGCTGAGAGCGGCGATCGAGCGTCGGCTCGCGTCGGAGCGCCAGCAGCTGACGCGTTCGCGCGCGACGCTGACGGCTCTGTCCCCGCAGGCGACGCTGGATCGCGGCTACGCGCTCCTGAAGACGCCCTCAGGCGCGCTTATTACATCCTCGGCGCAGATCAAGAAGGGCGACCTGATCGAAGGCATCCTGGCCTCAGGCCGCATGGTCGCCCAGGTCGTGGGGGCTACGAACCCCGCTCCCGCCCGGAACACCCCCGACACAGACGCCTGACCTGCAGGACCCGCCCCGGCCTCGTCCCACGAGCCTCTCACGCAAAGGAACACTGTTATGACCACGAACGACCAGCTCCCCGATCCCCAGTCCCTCGGTTACGAGGAGGCGCGCGACGAGCTCGTGCGCATCGTCCAAACTCTCGAAGGTGGACAGGCGCCGCTGGAGGACACTCTCACAATGTGGGAACGCGGCGAAGCACTGGCAGCGCGCTGTTCCCAGATCTTGGACGGCGCCCAGACGCGTCTTTCTGAACGCACGATGACACCCGGCGCGGAAGCACGCTAATGTACATTCTGTAGATCCACTCACACGCAGGTGAGGAGACACCATGACGGTGCAATCTGGCCCCCACATTCTCGCGATCGGCGAGGCGCTCATCGACGTCGTCATGACGTATGAGCAGCCCGACTTCCCCGTTGAGATCCCGGGTGGTTCTCCCGCGAACGTCGCCCTGACGCTGGGGCGTCTGGGTCGGCCGGTGGCTCTGGCTACGTGGATCGGTCTGGATGAGCGCGGCCGCCTCATCGATTTCCACATGAACGATTCCAACGTGCACGTCACCGCGGCCTCGCGCGGTGCCTCGCACACGTCGACGGCCCTGGCACGCCTGGACGAGTCGGGCGCAGCCTCCTACACCTTCGACCTGGAGTGGGCGCCGACTCCGCCGATCAAGGTTCCGGCTACCGCTCAGATCCTTGAGGCCGGTTCGATCTCCGCGATCATCGAACCCGGCGCCTCCGCGGTCCTGGATGCGCTGACCCGAGGCCGCGAGCACGCGCTCGTGTGCTTCGATCCGAACGCACGCCCCTCGATCATGGGGGAGCCGGAAGCGGCGTTCGCCGCCCTTGAGCGTTTCATTGCGCTGTCGGACGTCGTCAAGGTGTCGGATGAGGACATCGAGTGGTTGACGGGCGGTGCTCCCATCGACGAGGTCGTGGAACGCTGGCTGGGTATGGGGCCCTCGCTCGTGGTGGTCACGCGCGGCAAGCACGGCAGCGAGGTCGCCACCGCCTCGGGCCTGCGTTTCACGAAGACGCCGGGCGACGTCGCGGTCGTCGACACGGTCGGTGCGGGTGACTCCTTCATGGGCGGCATCATCGACGCCATGTGGGGCATGGGCCTGCGCGGCGCAGACGCTCGCGAGACTCTGCGTACCCTGCCCGAGGAGCAGGTCCGCGCGATCATCGACCGCGCGAGCGCCGTGTCCGACGTGACGGTGTCGCGCAAGGGCGCGAATCCGCCCTGGGCGCACGAGCTCGCCTGATTCCAGCGCACACGTTCACGAGGCCGGTCCTCCATCGGGGTCCGGCCTCGTTCGTTGGTTGGTGGCGTTCGGCGCGCACTCACTTGCCCATGCGGCGCTCGCGCTGCGCGTAGGAGCGTAGGGCGCGCAGGAAGTCGACGCGCCGGAAGTCCGGCCAGTAGACCTCGCAGAAGTAGTACTCGGAGTGCACGGACTGCCACAGCATGAAGCCCGACAGGCGCTGTTCGCCCGACGTTCGGATGACGAGGTCGGGGTCGGGCTGGTCCTTCGTGTACAGGTGGGCCGTGATATCCGCGTCGGTGAAGGAGTCGGCGAGCTCGTCGAGGGTCTTGCCCTGGGCCGAGGCTTCACGCATCATGGCACGCACAGCCTCGGTAATCTCATGCCTGCCGCCGTAGCCGACCGCGATATTGACGGTCATACCCTGCACGTCCACGGTGCGTGCGACGGACGCACGCAGGTCCTCGGAAACCTTCTCAGGCAGCAGGGACAGGTCGCCCACGACAGCCAGCTTCCAGCGCCCCTGGTCTGCCAGGAGCGAGACGGCCTCGCAGATGATGCGCAGCAGCTCGCCCAGCTCGCCGGCCTCGCGCGACAGGTTGTCTGTCGACAGGAGCCACAGCGTCACGATCGACACCCCTGCATCGTCGGACCACTGGAGGAACTCGCTGATCTTGCCCGCGCCCGCGCGGTGTCCCTGCGAGGCGGTTGCGCCCAGGGATTTTGCCCAGCGGCGGTTACCGTCCAGGATGACCCCGATGTGGGCGGGGACGGCGGCGTCAGACAACTCAGCTTTGAGGCGACGCTCATACATGTCGTAGAGCATGTTCCACTGGGCCATGGTGTCCCTCCTGATGCTGTCGCACCCCGCGGTGCAGCGTAGTCTTATGCCATCAAGGGTATCGCGCCCGGGGACACAGGGAAACAGAAATACTCTCGGAGTGCGAGAACACTCCTGTCACAATAAGTTACGGCGTAGTAACCTACGGACTCGTAAGAAATGTTGACAGCTCGATCGGGGGAACGAATGAACATCGCATCGCTCACGCCCAAGGAGTGGTTCTCGGGCCAGCTCGTGCAGATCAAGCCGAAGCTGCGCGGATGGCTACACCTGGGCGCTACCCCGCTGTCTCTCGCCGCATCCATCGTCCTCGTCTGCCTGGCACCCACGACAGCGACGAAGATCGGATCTGCCGTCTACCTGGCATGCTCCCTCATTCTCTTCGGAGTCTCCGCCACCTACCATCGCTTCTACTGGGCGCCGCGCTGGGAGATCATGTGGAAGCGCCTGGACCACTCCAACATCTTCCTGCTCATCGCGGGTACGTACACGCCGATCACGATCGCTCTCCTTGAGCGATCCGACGCAACCGTCCTCCTGTCGGTCGTCTGGGGCGGGGCGCTCGTCGGCATCCTCCTCAACCTCTTCTGGCCCACCGCCCCGCGCTGGCTGACTACCCTCGTCTACGTCGCGCTCGGGTGGGTCGCGGTCTGGTACCTGCCCCAGCTGTGGGTGGGCGGCGGCCCGGTCGTCGTCTGGCTCATCGTCGCCGGAGGCGTCCTCTACACGCTCGGAGCGATCGTCTACGGCACGAAGAAACCCGACCCCTCCCCCGCCTGGTTCGGCTTCCACGAGATCTTCCACGCCTTCACCGTCGCCGCGTGGGCCTGCCACTGCGTCGCCGTCTACCTGGCAGTCTTGAATTCCTGACCCGCCACCCAGGCGCCCAACACCCGAGGCCTGGCGCAATGTTGCTACACTCGACACCATGCGCGCCGGCACCCGTGTCGGCGCTCGATTACTGACACGTCATTGGAGGAACCATGGCTGACACACAGTGGCTCACGCAGGCACAGTACGACCTGCTCGCGAACGAGCTGAAGGAGCGCGTCGAGGTCAAGCGCGTCGAGATCGCGCGCCTCATCGATGCCGCCCGCCAGGAGGGCGACCTTCGCGAGAACGGCGGATACCACGCCGCGCGCAACGAGCAGTCCATGAACGAGACCCGCATCCAGGCCCTCCAGGAGATGCTTGAGCACGCCGAGGTCGGCGAGACCCCCGCCGATGACGGTATCGTCGAGCCCGGCATGGTCGTCACCGCCCTGGTCGCCGGCCGCGAGCAGAAGTTCCTGCTCGGTTCGCGCGACGCCGGCGGCGACCTGGGCATCCAGGTGTTCTCCGCTCAGGCTCCCCTGGGTGCTGCTGTCATCGGTCACAAGGCCGGCGACAAGCTCTCCTTCGAGGCCCCCACGGGTCGCATGATCGACGTTGAGATCATTGAGGCCGTGCCCTTCGAAGGCTGAGCCGAAGCGCAGAGGCCCACACGGCCTCGCCCCCCCATCAACGTGTAGCGGGTCCCACCAACCGGTGGGACCCGCTACCGCCGTCTACGCACGGGGAGGCTCAGGCCTCCACGTGGGGCGTCGGAGGCTCGCCAGGCTTCTCATTCTCGGTGGCTGCGGGCGCTTCCGCGGAAGCTCCCTTCTCAGCCTCCGCGTGGACCTCGACGTGAGCGTCCAGCGACGCCACGACCTCGTCCTCACCAGCCTGCTCGCGGGCCACGTACGGGCGCGTATCGGGCTTACCCGCGTAGGATGCCGCGATTTCTTCCTCAAGGACACCAGGAGGGCCACCCGGGCGGTCCTCAGCCGTCGCCAGCTCAGGCATCGGGTCGTAGCCGTGCAGATACATGACGGTCGCGTTGATAAAGGCCGCAATCGGCACTGAGAAGATCGCGCCCGCGATACCGGCAATCGCAGATCCCGCGGTGATCACGAGCATGACGGCGACGGGGTGCAGGGAGACCGCGTTCGACATCATGAAGGGCTGCAGGATGTTGGACTCGATCTGCTGGACGACCAGAATGATCACCAGCATGATGATCGCCTTCGTCAGGCCGCCATTAACAGCCGCCACCAGCACAGCGATCACACCCGACGTCAACGCACCCAGGATCGGCACGAAGGCAGCAAAAAACGTGATGACGCCAATCGGGATGGCCAGAGGTACGCCCAGGAAGAACGCACCCAGGGCGATGCCGATCGCGTCGATGGCCGCCACCTGAATCTGCGTACGCACGTAAGAGCCGAAGGTCGCCCATCCGCGGATCGCGCTCTCGTGAACGGGGACGCGGGCGGGGGCTGGCAGCAGGCGCACGCACCACAGCCAAATCGACCGCCCTTCCTTCAGGAAGAAGAACAGGCAGAACAGCATCGTCAGGCCGGACGTGGCCAGCGTACCCACCGACGAGGTGATGTTCAGGGCGCCAGTCGCCAGCGTTTCCTTATTCGTGTTGAGCCAGTTGACCAACTCGGTTCGCAGCTGTTCAGCCGCGGACGTCAGGACGGTCGTATCAATCTTGAACGGGCCGTTCTGCAGGAACTCGTTGTGCAGGATCGCGTCAAGCAGGGCGCGGAAACCATCCGCGGCCTGCGTCGCCAACTGCGGGACCTGCTGAATGAGTTCGGCGGCTGCCTGGCTCAGCGCGCCGGCGACGGCCGCGAAGAAGACGAGTAGGCCGACGGTCGCAGCCAGCGACGCTGGGAGGCGCAGACGGCGCCGCATCCAGGACACGAGGGGTTCCAGAAGCACCGCCACCGTCAGCGCAATCGCGACCGGCATGATGACGATCGTCAGGCGCGCGATACCCCACAGGACGGCCATCACCAGGCCGAGAACGACCAGGGTGCGCCACGAGAACGCGGCGGCCACGCGCAGGGTCCGCGGGACGGCGACGGTCACGTCGCGTTCGTCCTCGTGTTCCTCGCGCACGGACACCATGACGGGGGCGGGCGCCGGTCCGTCAGTGTGCTTTGCAGGCAGCGCGGCGGACAACCTGCCCATGAGGTCGGATAGTTTCCAGCGCGGCTGTTCCTGAGTTGCGGCCACGGTCCCTCCTTTTCATTCACCCACAAGAGTACCCGCCCGCTCCCTCATTTCCGTCCGCGCAGCGCGCCATGTACGCGGTTAGTGGCGCATACTGTCTGGCATGAACAACATCTTCACGCTCGCACACACGGATATACGGCCCACGACGCACGCGGTCCTCGGCTCGAATATGAGGGCCGAGTCCGGGGCAGGCCAGGAGGTCATCTACCTGGCCGCAGGGTGCTTCTGGGGCGTCGAGAAGGCACTGTGGAACGCACCCGGAGTCGTCACCACCGCGACGGGGTACATGGGCGGGCACACCGCCAACCCGACGTACGAGCAGGTCTGCTCTCATACGACGGGCCACGCGGAAACCGTGCGCGTCGTCTTCGACACGTCACTCACGAGCGCCGCCGAACTCATTCGTCTCTTCTTTGAGATCCACGACCCCACGCAGGTCGGCGGCCAGGGCAACGACATCGGCGACCAGTACCGCTCACAGATCTGGACGACGACGCCGGAGCAGCTGCGCGACGCGACCGCCCTGCGCGTGGCCTACCAGGAGGCCCTCTCCGCGCGAGGCTTCGGGCCCATCCAGACCGTTCTCTCCGCCGCGCCCGACGCCGATTCCAACGCGCGATTCTGGTACGCCGAGGACTATCACCAGCAGTACTTGTTCAAGAATCCGGGCGGCTACGAATGCCACGCACGCACGGGCATCGCCTGCCCGGCGCTACCCAGCAAGTAACCGGCGTTTCAGGCGACAGACAAAACGGGGGGCGGGTCGGCACACAAGCCGACCCGCCCCCGTCAACAACGAGATCAGTTCACACCGAGGATGTCGGTGACGAACACGAGGGTCGCGCCGCCGGGGATACCGGCCTGCGGGACACCGCGCTCGCCGTAGCCAAGCTCGGCGGGGATGGACAGCAGAACGCGGTCGCCCACGCGCTTGCCCACGAGGCCCTCATCCCACCCGGGGATGACCATGCCGACGCCAATCTGGAAGGACAGGGCACCGCCGCGGTCGAAGGAGTTGTCGAAGTCATTCTTCGAGCCGAAGACCGCACCGTAGTAGTGGCACGTGATCGTGTCGCCGGCCTCGACGATCTGACCGTCGCCAGCGTGCAGGACCTCGACGACGAGCTCGTCGGACGGGGTGCCGTCGAAGGCGAGGACGGGCTTACGGCCGAATTCGCCGGTCACAGAGATGTTTTCCATGGTGTCTTTCCTTGAGGTGTATCGGTGGGGCGGCGCGTCAGTTGCGGCGCATGAGGTAGGACAGGATCCTCAGGATCTCGAGGTAGATCCAGATGACGTCGGTCATGATCGCGAAGGTGCACAGCCACGCGTACTTCACGGGCACGTTGCTCGCAACACCGACCTTCACCGCATCAAAGTCGCGCACGAGGCACAGCACGCCGATGAAGACGGCGAGAACGCCGATGATGACGCCGAGCGGAATACCGAAAACCGTGATGCTGTTGACGGACCGCATGTCCACCATGCCGGTGACCGACAGCGCAAAGGTGACGAGGTAGTAGAAGAAGAAGGCAACGGAACCGATCCCCGCGACGCGGGTCAGCGTCGACGAATTACGCACGAAGCCCATCATGAAGGCAGCCAAGGTCGTGCCGATGACGACGAGGGTCGCCAGAACCGCGCTGATCACGATACCCGGGAAGAAGGCCTCAAAGGTGTAGGAGATCACGCCGAGGCTAAAGCCCTCAATGAGGGAGTA
>ERZ773063.40-NODE-40-length-91287-cov-8.796793_pt1 | contig 91287 bp, 68 predicted proteins | sample MGYA00580625_ERZ773063 | MGnify/ENA primary metagenome ERZ773063 (study PRJEB29015, sample SAMEA2738022) | human oral metagenome | biome: human oral; feature: human-associated habitat; material: dental | place: China | collected 2042 ... | reverse complement strand
CGGAAGATGCTCACATCGGTCTTCTCATGGCGGAAAGCCTCCTGCACACGCGGCAGCAGCTTGTCCTGGCAGTAGGCACGGGCGCTGTCCTGCACCATGCGCTCGGTATCGGAAAGCTGTGCATCCAGCAGCAGCGGGTCAGCCCAGTTGAAGGGGGCGCGATGGGAAGCCATGGGTCGTCTCCTTTTCATTATTCCTTGCGCGCATTCTAACGACCCACAAAAGCCACTTCAAACGACATTTATGCAGTAACCTGTGCGCTTCAGGAACTCCGAGATTCTTCAACCCGGCCCCCTGCGGTCCGGATCATCCATCCTGAGCCCTCGGTAATCCGGGTCCTGCGTCAGCCGCCCCGGGGACCGGCCGAACGACCGATCAAACGAGCGCCCCCCTGCACGCCCTCTCGCCCCAACCCCATCATGCGCAAGAAGATCCCCAGCACCCACGCCCTGCTTGCCTTCGAGTCTGCGGCCCGCCACCAGAGCTTCACCCGGGCGGCCGAAGAACTGGCGCTGACCCAGAGCGCCGTCTGCCGACAGATCAATGCGCTGGAGGACTACCTGGGCGTGCCGCTCTTTCGGCGTACCCGGCGGGGCGTGCAGCTGACCGAGGCCGGGCAGGACTACAGCCGGCAGATCGGCCCCCGGCTGGACGCCCTGGAACAGGACACCCTGGCCGTGATGTCGCAGCACGGCACCGGCAGCACGCTAGACCTGGCTGTCGTGCCCACCTTCGCCACCCGCTGGCTGCTGCCGCGCCTGGGACGTTTCCAGGCCCGCCAGCCCGAGGTGATCGTGAACCTGCACACCCAGACCCGCCCCTTCCTGTTCGACCAGACCGGATTCGACGCCGCCATCTACTTCGGCGATGCCGGCTGGCCGGGCACCGAGGCACATTTCCTGATGCACGAATACCCGGTGCCGGTGTGCAGCCCCACCCTACCCGGCGTACGGCCGCACATGACGCCCGAGGCCATTGCCGAGCTGCCACTGCTGCAGCAGAGCACCCGTCCCTACGCCTGGCGACAGTGGTTTGCCGCCACCGGCGTGACCACACCACGCGCCATGACCGGCATGCGGCTGGAGCTGTTCTCGATGCTGGCCCAGGCCGCCATCGAACGGCTGGGCGTGGCGCTGATCCCGCCCTTCCTGATCCAGCAGGAGCTGGCCAACGGCAGCCTGATCAGCCCCTGCCCCCAGAGCATGCCCAGTTCACGTGCCTATTATCTGATCGTGCCCGAACACAAGGCCGAACGGCCAGCCCTGACGTGCTTTCGGGAGTGGCTGGTAGGTGAGGCCAAAGAAAACGCATCTGCGTAGCGCTGCAAATAGTCATTCAGCGCATCGACACCGCAGTCAAAACCTCGACGGTCGTGCAGCCCTGTGTCCAGCGCTCGTTCTTCAAACGCGACGCACCTTCTCCCGGGCTTCGGTCAGTGCTTTCTCCAGCACGGCATTCGGCTTGAAAGCGCCGTCCAGGGCCTGGGTGAAGGCCTCGAAATCACGCTGGGAAAGCCTGATGCGTGCCTCCCGCTCCAGCAGCTCCTGCGCCCTCTCTACGGCCGCCACACGCACGAAGGCGGCCATGGTTGTCCCCATCAGGTCCGCCTTGGCGATCACATCCTTCCCTTGTGCGTCAATCTTCAGATCAAACCAGTCTTTGGTCTGCATGCCCCCCTCCTGCTGTACCTTTTTACCGTACCCTGAACATACTTGCCAAGATCTTCGTCTCCGAGCCAGGAGAGCCGGAGCCTGCGTCTGATCGACGGTCTGATCCTGACCGGACGACACGGGCACGCCCATCCACCAGAACGAGAGACGGAAATGGCGACACAGTCCTTGTGGCCCGGATCTGGTAGTGTCTGGTCTTTTCCAGGGCAACGCCCCATATGAGGGCGAGGTGTTGCCGTTGAACGTTGAAGCCAGCCCCTCTCCGCCCGCATGAACCCCACACCCCTGCACTGGAACCTGTCCCACAGCTATCGCTCGCTGCCCCAGGCCTTTTTCTCGGACGCTCAGCCCGCCCGCTTCCCCAGGCCCCAGGTTCTGCTCTTCAACCAGCCGCTGGCCCGCGAACTGGGGCTGCTGCCGCCAGAAGACGCCACTGCACCTAATGCCGGCGCCGGCGCCAATGCCAGTGCAGCCGCCCATCCTGCAACGCCGACGCCATGGCCGGATGACAGCCCCTTGATGGCGGAGGCCGCAAACCTTTTCTCGGGCAACCGCTTCCCCGAGGGTTCCCAGCCGCTGTCGCAAGCCTATGCGGGCCATCAGTTCGGGCATTTTGCGATGCTGGGTGACGGGCGGGCCACCCTGATCGGCGAGCAGATCACGCCGGATGGGCAACGCATCGACATCCAGCTGAAAGGCAACGGACAAACGCCCTATTCACGCCAGGGTGACGGCAAGGCGGCGCTGGGACCGATGTTGCGCGAATACCTGATCAGCGAAGCGATGCACGCGCTGCACGTCCCGACGACGCGCAGCCTCGCCGTGGTCACCACGGGTGACCGCATCCATCGTCGCGGACCGAAAACCGGGGCGGTGCTGACCCGAACCGCCCAGAGCCATATCCGGGTCGCCACCTTCCAGTATGCCGCAGCCCTGCGCGACGTCGCCGCACTGAAGGCGCTTGCCGACTACACCATCGAACGGCATTTTCCGGACATCCGCACCGAAACCGCTGCAGACCCGCAGCTCAATCCTTACCGGCTGATGCTGCGCCGGGTCATCGCACGCCAGGTCGCCCTGGTGGCGCAGTGGCAATCGGTGGGCTTCATCCACGGCGTGATGAACACCGACAACATGGCCATTGCCGGTGAGACGATCGACTACGGCCCCTGCGCCTTCATGGACACCTATGATCCGGATACTGTCTTCAGCTCGATCGATCATCAAGGCCGCTACCGCTACAGCAACCAGCCCCCCATCGCGCACTGGAACCTGACCCGGCTGGCCGAGACCCTGCTGCCGCTGTTCAGTGACGATCAGGACGAAGCCGTCGACATGGCCGAGGAGGAACTGCACGCCTTCGCCAGCCAGTTCGAGGCCTGCTACACCCGGCGCATGTGCCAGAAGCTGGGCCTCTGCACCCCGCAGGATGCAGAAGTGCCCGCCAGCGACCAGCTACTGGCCGTCGACCTGCTGCAGCTGATGCTGAATCACGAAGCCGACTACACCAACACCTTCGTGCGCCTCACGCTGGCCATGGACGGCCAGGAGGGCCACGATCTGGATGGCACCGAACCCCTGTTTTCCAGCGAGGCCTTTTCCACTTGGAAAACTCGCTGGCATGCGCGGCTCGATGGGCAGGCACAGAGCCGACAGGAGGCCGCCGCACGGATGAAATCAGCCAACCCGTTCGTCATCCCCCGCAACGCCCTTGTCGAGGCCGCACTGGAGGCCGCCGAAGCGCGTGACATGAAGCCCTTCAACGCGCTGCTGTCCATCCTGCAGCGCCCATTCGCCCCCGAATCAAACATTCGGGCCTATCAGAAGGTTCCGAAGGACAGCCGGGAATACATGACTTACTGCGGCACCTGAGGCCAGAGTCGGACAGGGCAGGCTTCGATTGCGATCGAAACAGCCTGCACTCACCGCCTCGCCTTTATTCTGACGACCCCGCCAACACCAGCTGCGCCGCTATCACCCACATCGTGATGCCCACCACCACATCCAGTACCTGCCAGGCGCGAGGTGTGGCAAAAAGCGGCCGTAGCAGCCGTGCACCATAGCCCAGCGAGAAGAAGAACAGGAACGAGGCTGCCATCGCCCCTAGCGCAAAGTGCATCTCCAGCCCCGGAAAACGTGTGGATATCGACCCCAGAAGAATGACAGTATCCAGATAGACATGCGGGTTCAGCCATGTCAGCGCCAGACAGGTCGCCAGCGTGGGCCACAGCGGCGAACCACCGCCTTCGGCCGGTGCCAGACTTTCTGCGCCGCCAAAGGCAGCCCGAAAACGCAGCGCTCCGTACGTCAGCAGGAAGGCAGCACCACACCAACGGAACAGCGGCACCAGCCATCCAGCCATGGCTGAAACTTGCCGAAAGCCCACCACACCCAGCGAGATCAGGATGGCATCCGATAGCGCACAGGCCAGACAGACAAGTCCGACATGCTCGCCTCGTAGCCCCTGCCGCAGCACGAACGCATTCTGCGAACCAATCGCCAGGATGAGACTGAGCCCGGCGCTGAAGCCGGTCAGGATGGCGTCATTCATGATGCACCCCTGACTCTACCCCTGACTCTACCCCTGACTCATCACCTGGCACGTCGTGGGCGCCCCCCCAGATCGAGCCGGCGCTCAATGCGCCTGCTCCCAGTTCTCTCCCACCCCCACTTCGGCCAGCAGCGGCACCGAAAGCTGGGCCACGCCGGCCATGCGCGCCGGCAGGTCGGTCTTCAGGCGTTCCACCTCGGCGTCGGGCACTTCCAGCACCAGTTCGTCGTGCACCTGCATCACCAGGCGGGCGCCCAGGTTCTCGCGTCGCAGCCAGGCGTGCACATCGATCATCGCCAGCTTGATGAGGTCGGCGGCCGTACCCTGCATGGGGGCGTTGATGGCGGCGCGCTCGGCCATCTGGCGGCGGCCCATGTTGGATGATCCAATCTCGGGCAGCCACAGTCGGCGGCCGAACACGGTCTCGACGTAGCCCTGCTCGCGGGCCTGGGCGCGGGTGCGCTCCATGTAGGCGGCCACGCCAGGATAACGCGCAAAGTAGCGGTCGATGTAGGCCTGCGCCGCACCGCGCTCGATGCCCAGGTTGGCGGCCAGGCCGAAAGCGCTCATGCCATAGATGAGGCCGAAGTTGATCACCTTGGCATAGCGGCGCTGCTCGCTGTTGACCTCTGCAATCGGCACGCCAAAGACTTCGGATGCGGTGGCGCGGTGCACGTCCTCGCCGTCGGCGAAGGCCTTCAGCAGCCCGGCATCCTGCGAGATGTGCGCCATGATGCGCAGCTCGATCTGCGAGTAGTCGGCCGACATCATCTGGTGGCCCGGCGGCGCAATGAAGGCTTCGCGGATGCGTCGCCCTTCCGGGGTACGCACCGGGATGTTCTGCAGGTTCGGGTCACTGGAGGCCAGCCGGCCAGTGATGGCCACGGCCTGTGAATAGGTGGTGTGCACGCGCCCGGTCTGCGGGTCGACCATCTCCGGCAGCTTGTCGGTGTAGGTGGACTTGAGCTTGGCCAGGCCCCGCCACTGCAGCAGCACCTTGGGCAGCGGGTAGTCCAGCGCCAGCTTCTCCAGCACGCTCTCGTCGGTGGACGGCTTGCCGGCCGGGGTCTTCTTCACCACCGGCAGCCCCAGCCGCTCGAAAAGGATCTCGCCCAGCTGCTTGGTGGACCCCAGGTTGAAGGGCTGGCCTGCCAGTTCGTGCGCCTGCCTTTCCAGCTCCTGCAGCTGTTCGGCCAGCTGCTGCGACTGGGCGCGCAGCCGGTCTCGGTCCAGCAGCACGCCGTGGCGCTCCATGTCATAGAGCACCTGCAGCGTGGGCATCTCGATGTCGCGGTAGATATGGCGCAGCCGTTCGCTGGCCTCGATGGCCGGCCACAACGTGCGATGCAGCTGCAGCGTCACGTCGGCATCCTCGGCCGCGTAGGTGGTGGCCACGTCCAATGCCACCTGGTCGAAGCCGATGGCCTTGGCGCCCTTGCCCGCCACTTCCTCGTAGGTGATGGTGGTGCGATTCAGATGGCGTCCGGCCAGCGCATCCATGCCGTGGGTGCGGTGCGCCTCCAGCACGTAGGACTCCAGCATCGTGTCATCGACCACGCCGCGCAGCGTGATGCCGTGATTGGCCAGCACGTGCATGTCGTACTTGATGTTCTGGCCCACCTTCTGCGGCGCGTCGCTTTCCAGCCAGGGCTTCAGCACCGCCAGCACCTCGTCCAGTGGCAGCTGTTCGGGCACGCCCGCATAGTTGTGCCCCACCGGGATGTAGCAACCCTGCCAGGGCGTCACGGCCAGCGAGATGCCCACCAGCCGCGCCGCATGCGGATCCAGCGAGGTGGTCTCGGTGTCGATGGCCACCCGGTCGGCCGCCTGCACGCGCGCCAGCCACGCATCCAGCGCCGCGCGCGTAGTCACCGTCTCGGCCTGCAGCTCGCCTGCCGGCGGTGCTTCCAGCACGATGCCATCTCGCGTGAAGTGGCCAATGCCGCCCGGCAGCGCTTCCAGTCCCGCAGTACCATCACCGGCCGCACCACGTCCTGCCTGGCTGCCTGCCGCGCCGGCCGACGCATGTACCGACGTGCCCTGCCCGGCCGAAGCCCCCTCACCCGCAGCAGCGCCCGCGGTACTCGCGACGTGGCCCGTGCCCGCCTCGCGTCGCTGCCGATCGGCCACCAGCCGGCGCGCGAAGGTACGCAGCTCCCAGCGATCGAACAGTCCCAGCAGCGCCTCCTCGTCCTCGGGACGCAGCTTGAGCGTCTCCACGCCGCCCACCCAGGCGCTCAGGTCGGCGTCACGCAGCACCGTCACCAGCTCGCGGCCGCGCGGCAGCCAGTCGCGCGCTGCGCGCAGGTTCTCGCCCACCTTGCCCTTGATCTGGTCGGCGTGCTGCAGGATGGCATCCAGCGAACCGTATTCGTTCAGCCACTTGGCGGCCGTCTTGGGGCCCACCTTGTCCACGCCCGGCACGTTGTCCACCGCATCGCCGGTCAGCGTCAGGAAATCGATGATCTGCCCCGGATCAACGCCAAACTTGTCGCGCACGCCGGCGGCGTCCATCACGGTGGGCGGCACGCCGTCGCGGGTCATCGTGTTGACCAGCAGCGTCTCGTCATCCACCAGCTGCGCCAGGTCCTTGTCGCCGGTGGAGATGACGGTGCGCATGCCGGCAGCACGCGCGCGGGTGGCCAGCGTGCCGATCACGTCGTCAGCCTCGATGCCCGGCACCACCAGCAGCGGCCAGCCCAGCGCCTGGGTCAGTTCATGGATGGGCGCGATCTGCGCCACCAGCGCCTCCGGCGTCTGGCTGCGGTTCGCCTTGTAGTGCTCGTACAGGTCGTCGCGGAAGGTGCGTCCCGGCGCGTCGAAGATCACCGCCCCCAGCGTGGCCCCGCCGTGCAGCCGGGTGTCGTCGCGCAGCCGACGCAGCATGCCGACCATCCCATGGATGGCACCGGTCGGCTCGCCCGCCTTGTTGCGCAGGTCCGGCAGGGCATGATAGGCGCGAAACAGGTAGCTGGAGCCATCGACCAGCAGCAGGGTCTGGGTGTCGGTCATCGGGAAACGTCGGTCTGACGGAAACAGGGCCGCGCCCGGGGGTCAAAGCCGGCTGCTCGGCCGGAGTCTGATACGCTCGGAACCAGCAAAGACAGCCACACCTGCCTCCGGAACCGCCCGGTACGGAGAGAAAAGCAGCAAAAAGAACCCGGGACCCATGGTCAAGAACATCCTGAAAGCTATCCCCAATACACCCAAGCTGAGCAACATGATGCCCAGCGAGCGATCGACCGCCATCAAGGCAAGAGAGTCCTGGCACGTGCTGGGCATTATCGCAGAGTTCGTCGAGGCCACCGAGGCGCTCGCGGACATCCGCCCGGCCGTCTCGATCTTCGGCAGCGCCCGCATCAAGCCCGAGCACCGCTGGTACAAGGAGACCGAGACGCTGGCACGCAAGCTCTCCGACGCGGGCTTTGCCGTCATCTCGGGCGGCGGCCCGGGCCTGATGGAAGCCGCCAACAAGGGGGCCTTTGCCGGGGCCTCGGCTTCGGTGGGCCTCAACATGGAGCTGCCGAACGAACAGCACGACAACCCCTATCAGGACGTGTCCCTGCACTTCCGGCACTTCTTCCCGCGCAAGGTGGCCTTTGCCAAGTACGCGGCCGCCTTCGTGGCTGCGCCCGGCGGCTGGGGCACGCTGGACGAACTGATGGAGGTGCTCACGCTGATCCAGACCCGGGTGGGACGGCGCATTCCGGTCATTCTGGTGGGCTCGACCTTCTGGAAGGGCCTGCTGGACTGGATGAACGACACGCTGGTGGCCCACGGCACCGTCTCGGCTGCCGATATGGAGCTGATCCGCGTCATCGACGACCCGGACGAGGTGGTCAACGCCATCTTCGACTTCTACCAGCAGCGCGGCTTCTATGCCACCAGCGAGGAGCGCCAGCTGAACCTGCAGCTCTGACCCGTCAGACCCGACCGACACCGCCCGACCGAACCGACGGGGCATTCCGTCACACGGTTAGAATCGGCGCATCCCCACCCCACCCCCGGATCCGCCCCATGGCCGTCTTCACCGTCGTCTCCGATCAGCAGCTCAAGGACTGGCTGGCCCAGTACGATGCCGGCGAGCTGCTGGCCATCGAACCCATCGCCTCGGGCATCGAGAACACCAACTACTTCGTAGACACGGCCAAGGGCCGCTGGGTCCTCACCCTGGTCGAGCGGCTGCCTGTCGAGCAGCTGCCCTTCCACCTGGGGCTGATGCAGCATCTGGCCCGCCGTGGCATTCCCTGCCCGGCCCCACTGGCCAACCGCCAGGGGCAGCTTTTCAGCATGCTCAACGGCAAGCCCGCCACGCTGGTCACGCGGCTGACCGGCAAGTCGGTCGTGGACACCACACCGGAACACTGTCAGGCCATGGGCGCGCTGCTGGCCCGCATGCACCTGGCAGCTGCCGACTTCGGACCGGCCCCGGCCAACGTGCGCGGCCCGGGCTGGTGGCCCCAGGCCATCGAGGAACTGCGTCCGAAGCTTGCGCCGGCCCAGCTGGCGCTGGCCGATGACGAGCTGGCTGCCCAGCAGGCCTGGATGGCCACGTCCGAATGGCAGGATCTGCCCGCCTCGGCCGTCCATGCCGACTGCTTCCGCGACAACGTGCTGTTCACCACGCCGTCCACCCCCGGCGTCATCGACTTCTACTTCGCCTGCCACGGCACCTGGCTGTTCGACCTGGCCGTGGTCTGCAACGACTGGTGCCTGGCGGCCGACGACGCCCATCTGGACCCGGCACGCACCGAGGCCCTGCTGGCCGGCTACCGCAGCGTGCGCCCCCTGCAGGACATCGAGCGCCGGGGCTGGACCATGGCCCTGCGGGCCGCAGCCCTGCGTTTCTGGCTGTCGCGCCTCTACGACCTGCTGCTGCCCCGCGAGGCTGCCATGCTGCAGCCCAAGGATCCCACCCACTTCGAACGGATTCTGACCGATCGCCGCACGCTTTCGGGAGAACTGCACTGACATGGCCGGACAGACGACATCCAGCGGCATCCAGGTCCACCGCGTGCCCGCCAGCCATGGCTGGTACTGGCTCAAGCGCGGCTTCGGCCTGCTGGGGCGGGCCCCCCTGCCCCTGCTGCTGCTCATGCTGATGCTGATCACGGCCAGCAACCTGTTCGGAATCCTGGGCATTCTCGGCCTGGTGCTGGCCAAGCTGGTGGTGCCGGTGCTGCTGGTGGGCTACCTGGCCACCCTGCGGAAGCTGGCACCGCCCGGCAGCGACACGCCCTTGGCCGCGCAGAGCGCCGCCACACCGGAGCCCGGCACACGTCCCTTCACGCAGATCTTCAACGCCCGCGTCTTCTTCGGCTGGGCGCAGGGCAACCGCCGGGCGCTGCTGACCGTGGCCCAGCTGGGCCTGCTCAGCCTGGCCATCGACACGGGCGCTGCCTGGCTGTCGGGCTACCAGGATGCCGTGGCGGCCATGTTCGAGACGCTGAGCCAGATGCCGGCCAACAAGGTTCCCGACGCCGAGACCATGAGCAACCTCATCATGCCGGTGTTCCAGTCGATGATGACGATGGCCGTCATCACCGTGCCCTGCTACCTGCTGCTGTGGTATGCGCCCATCTTTGCCGGCCTGCACGGCCTTCCGCTGCTCAAGTCGGTGGTGTTCTCGGCCGTGGCCGTGGGGCGCAACGCCCTGGCCTTCGTCTGCCACGCGCTCTGCCTACTGGTCTTCCTGATCAGCGTGGCCCTGGTAACGCAGGTACTGAGCGGTGCTCCGGCCCTGCCCTTTGCCTCGCCCATCTTCCTGCTGGTCCTGCCGGTGGTGTTTTCCGTCATCGCCTGCGCCCTGTGGGCCTGCTACCTGGACACCGTGGAAGTGGCCGGGCACGACAGCCTTCCTCCACGGCTTCAGGACGAGACCGACCGGGGCTGAAGCCTCCGCCCCGCTTCATCATCCCTCTCTGAAACAGCGCCCCGACGCCCGGCCGGACAGGCCGCGGGCGTCGTGTGCGACGCGTCACGGCCACCTCCGGTCGCGAGGCCACCCGTCGTGCCCCCTCGGCCAATCGGCCGACAGCCCCTACCGCCGATTCCCCTGTCCCCTCATCATGCCGCGTGCAGGCACCCCCGGCACGATGCCTGATGTCCCCATCGCGCCGGTCAACGGACTCCTTTTCCAGAAAGACCGCCCCGATGGCCACGCAATCGACCGAGATGACCCAACCCGTGCCGACGCACACCGCGTCCGAACAGGCACACCCGACAGCTGTCAAGCACCATGCCCACGGCATGCTGGCGCTGACGGGCGACGAGGCTGCCAACGGCAAGCAGCTGGCTGCCGCTGGCGTGGCTGAGATTGCCCGGCGCCATGAGCGCAACGAAGACGATGACGACGATGCCGCATGGCTGCCCACCGGCGATGAAGCAGCCACGGCCACCGATACCCTGGGCGGCACGGCATCCGTCACCGGCGGATCTTCCATGACGGGCGCAGCAGCCGAAGCTGCGGCAGGCGCATCGTCTGTCACCGCTGCTGGCGCCGGGACCGCCGGTGCAAGCGCGGCCGGCGCAGGCGTTGCTGGCGCTGGTTTTGCTGGTGCTGGTACTGGCGCTGCCGGCGCAGGCGCCGCGGGCGTGGGAGTTGCCGGTGCAGGGGCTGCTGGTGTTGGAGCTGCGGGCGCAGGCGCTGCGGCAGGTGCGGGAGCTGCTGGTATGGCCTCAGGCACCCTGCTGACGGCAGGTGCCGTCCTGGGCACCGTGGCCCTTGCTGCCGCCCTGGGTGGCGGCGGTGGTAGTGGTGGCGGCTCTTTGAATTCGACTGGATCGGCCCCCCTCGCCTCTGGCGCTGGGCGGCAGCAAGGATCGGTTGCTGACGGTAACGCACAAGGAAACCGTGGCAGCGAACAAACAGCCAGCGGTGCAGGCGCAGGTTCGGGCGCTGATGCTGGTGCAGCTTCCGGCTCTGCTTCGGGCTCGGGTGCAGGCGCTGGCGGCATCGGCGCTGGTGGTAATGCGGGCGCCGCGAACGGTTCTGGTGCTGCGGGAGGTTCCAACGCTGCAGGCGGCTCCGGTGCCGCAAGTGGTGCCGACGCTGCGGGTAGCACCGGTGCTGCAGGTGGTTCCAATGCCGCTGGTGGTGCCGCCGGTTCTGGCAACGCGGGCGGTTCCAATGCAGCTGGCGGCTCTGACGCTGCGGGCGGTACCGGTGCTGCGGGTAGCTCCGATGCCACCAGTGGTGTCGCGGGTTCTGGCAATGCGGGCGGCTCTGGGGCGACTGGAGGTATCGGTGGTGCTGGTGCTTCCGGCAATGCAGGTGGCGCGGGTGGCTCCGGCAATGTGGGGGGCGCTGGCGCTGCCGATCCAGCCAATACCCGCTCTCTGAACTATGGCGCCAACGAGAACAAGGCCATCGGCGCTAACATCTTCAATAGCAACAACACCAATGAAACTCCGGCGTTCATCCGCATCACCGCCATCCGCGGCAAGAACGCTGGCAGTTCCCACGGCCTGATGACCCTGGAAAACGGTGAGGAGATCGTCGTCGGCCAGGTCATCTCCCGCGCCGATTTCGAGCGGATCTTCTGGAATGCCTCCAAGAGCGACGGCTCCTTCAGCTTCGTTCCCGTGCAGGATGCCCAGGGCACCACTGCACCGAATACTGTCGAGCAGACTGTCGTCATCAAGACCCCCGACCCCCTGGCCCCCGGCAGCAACCCGGGCACCTCTTCCGGTGAAGGCGGTAACACTGGCCATGAGGCAGGTTCCCAGACAGGTGCAGGCTCTGGCACGGGTTCCAGCACGGGTAACGGTGCCAACACGGGCGCCAACGCAGGCACCGGCACGGCAAATAACGGTACGGACCCGAACAACACGACCGGCCAGCAGTCCGGAAGCGACAAGGGTGACGGTACCGCCCAGAACACGGGTTCGCCTTCCGGTACGGGTGAAACGTCCAACCAAAGCGCCAGCAGCGGCGACGGCACCACGCCCGCAGGCGGCAAACCGGGCGCAGAGGGTTCAGGCTCGGAGAACAAGCCCGTGACGGGCTCGGGCTCTGACTCGACCTCGGGTTCTGCTTCGGACTCCGGCTCGGCCGGCGGCTCCGACTCGACCTCAGGCTCGGACCGCAATAAAGGGAGCGGCTCCGATAAAGGTGGTTCCACCCCCAGCGAAGGACAGAGTAGCCAGGCCAGCAACGGCCAGGCGCCTTCTCAGAATGCAGGTGGCCAGGGTAGCGAAAGCCAGACGCCTCCTCAGACTCCGGGGAGCCAGGGCAGCAGCGAGCAGACGACCAACCCGACGCAGGGCAGCCAGAGCGGCGGCCAGCCCCCTGCTCAGAATGCCAGTGGCCAAGGTGACGCCAGCCAGACACCTCCCCAGAACTCGGGCGGCGGCTCGGACACGGGCAACCCCGCGACGGGCAACCCGGGTACGGGTGACACCGCGCAAACGGGTGGCACCCAACCTGACGGCGCCAAGGGCGAAGACGGCGAGCAGGGCAAGAACGGCGAGGATACGGCATCTCCGAGCAATCCGCCGACCACTACGTCGCCCCCCACCCCGCCGGACTACGCCCCGAACCAGTCGGTCCAGCAGGCCATCCACGCCAACAACAAGCCTGTCGGCGCGAGCATCTTCAACGGCACCAACCCGGCGCACGCACCTTCCTTCGTGAAGATCACGGCAGTTCTGGACAAGGATGGCGGAGAAGTCTCGGATGCCATGACCCTGGGCAAAGAGGGCGAGGCCATCACCACCGACCAGGTGATCAGCAAGGAGCAGTTCGACAACGTTTTCCTGGATGCGCTGAAAGCGCCGGGTGGTTCTTTCAAGTTCATTCCAGTGATGGACAGCGAGGGCACGGAGATGCCAGGGGCCACCGAACAGACCGTCTCCATCGGCTTCGACTACGTGCACCACTTCCAGAGTGAGCCTTTCCGGGAGGGGTACGAGGGTGAAGATAGATTCTCGTACTACAGGATCCACAGTCTCACGGAACACCAGGACACCAACGGCACACTGGACGGCATGTTCAAGCTGGACGGCGGCGAGCGTACGACGCTCAAGTTGGGTGACCTGATCCGGCCCGAGGATTTCGACAAGCTGTACTGGGACTATTCGTCCAACAACGGCGGACGATTCACGCTTGTCGGAGTGGATGCTTCAGGACGAGACCTAACCGATGAGAAAAATCAAAACATGGTCCTGGAGGAGGTTGCCAAGACCCGGACCGGGAAAGTGCCTCCCGAAGAGCCCGGTGGTGAAGAGACCGACGTTGAAGACAGCGAAGACAGCAATGACATCGCTGGTCACTCGGCAGCCCTGCACCCCGAGTCCTTCACGGATGCAGCGTCGGCCTTCCACGGGTCTTCTCACCTCTCGGTGAATGGCCAGAGCACGCTGGACAACCTGCTTGAACATCAGGTGAGCCACGGAATACTCTGATTCAGCGCCACACATGCCGTGAAAGCTGCCAAGGGTGCCGAGGGACACGTCCCCGGCACCCTTTTCTTATCAGTGCCTTGAATGGGTTTCCCAGAAAGAACACAACGGCCGCCCGTCCAGTCACGCCATCCGGCCGCGTATCTGCCAGTTTTTCTTTCGACTCCAAATCATCTATATAAGTATCAATGAAGAATGCGCCCTTTTACGCCTCTCACGCATGGCCGCCCTTCGTCCCTTTTTCTCTTGAGATCAATCGATGACTCCCCAGACCGGTAGCCATCCTGGCAACGCCCTCACCCCTCACGATGTCCTGCGGCGCGAAGTCCTGCGGCATGCACGTGCAGCCTACCGTCACGCCAAGGAGGGTGTTCCTGCCGACGAGACGCCGGAACATCTGAAGCTTGCGCAGGCATCGACACCCGAAGCCCAGGAGGATGACGACGATGACAAAGCGGCACTCTGGCTGCCATCCGGTACTGGCGCTGGTGCTGCGACTGAAGCTGCTGCCATGACTGAAGCCGGCGCAGCTGCCAGCACGGTTGGCACCATCGGCACGACGGCTGCAACCGGGTCGGCGCTGCTTGGCCCCAGCATTCTGGGTGCTTTCGCCGTGGCCGCCGGCGCCAACCTGCAGGACAATGGCCCCCTGCACAATATCTCGGCACGCAACCGCCTCTCCACCGGGCACGACAGCAGCCGTGAGGACGCGAACGCAGGTACCGAAGGGCAATTATCAACCGCCACCCCCTCTGCGGACACGGCTCCACTGGCCACCGGAACCGCACCGACGGCGCCTTCCCGGCCCACGAACGAAGGCACGCAAGCAGAGGCATCCAGAACGCCCGCTGCAGCCGACGCAGCAGCTGCAGCCTCCACGGAACCCGCCGCACCATCCGCGCCAGACACCCCCACCGTGGATGCGTCGAAACCTGCGGAAGGGAGTGACGGAAACGCGATGCCTCAGGTCAAGCCGCTGCCCGCCTACAGCGAGAACGCATCGGTTTCCTACGCGCACGGTGAAAACAAGGCCCTGGGAGCGACTGTCTTCAGCGGCTCCAACGATGAGACGGCTCCCGCCTTCGTGCGCATCACGGCCATCCAGGGCAAGGATGGCGAGGCTGTCGCCGGCACGATGAGCCTGCTGGGCGGCAACGCCATCGTCCCCAATCAGGTCATCTCCCGCGCCGATTTTGACAAGGTGGTGTGGGACGCCTCGAAGAACGAGGGTGGTTCGTTCAGCTTCGTCCCGGTTCAGGATGCGCAGGGTACGGCTCTGCCGGGCGCGGTCGAGCAGACTGTCAGCATCAACGAGGCACCCGCACTGCCCACCTACGAGGCCGACATGTCCGTGGCCTATACGTATAACCAGAACAAGGCGGTGGGTGCTGACATCTTCAACGGAACGGACAGTAAAACCGCACCCGCCTTCGTGCGCATCACGGCCATTCAGGGCAAGGAGGGTGAGGCTGCTGCCAACACGATGAGCCTGCAGGATGGTGACGCCCTCACGGTCGGCAGCGTGGTTTCCCGCGCCGATTTTGACAAGGTGGTCTGGGATGCCTCGAAGAACGAGGGTGGTTCGTTCAAGTTCATTCCGGTGCAGGATGCCCAAGGCACGGCACTGCCGGGTGCGGTCGAGCAGACTGTCAACATCAACGAGGCCCGGCCCTTCTTCCACATCGCTGCGGAGAAGTTTGATCTGCTAGCCGCGTACCCTCATCTGGTAGACGAGAACCCAGCCTACCTCAAGGTGATCAAGATCGTCGAAGCAAGCGACACCAATGGCATCCTCGATGCCCTGGTCCTCGGAGAAGACGGCGGCACCGTGCTGAAAGTGGGCGACATCATCCGAGCAGAGGACTTCGGCCGGGTGTACTGGAACCATGCGTCGAACGACGGGGGGACAGTCTTTCTCGCCACCTACAACGCCGAAGGACGACTGATCGATCCGGGACGGTACTCGTTCGATCTGACCCCCAAAACCCCAGCCCAGAAGTCACTGCCCGCGCCTCACCACGAGCAGGAGACCGCAGACGCGTCACCCGAGCCTGTGGGTGTGGCACAGCCGGCCACGGATGGCCCGATGCCGCTGGGGGCTCAGGTGCAGTACGCGGGCATGACGCCCCTTTCCATGAGCAGCACCGCCCTGCTGGACAGCCTGCTGGAACAGCACCCGGGCACCACCGGCCTGCTCTGAACACCGCAGGCCGCACACGTCATCAGACCGGCTCCAGCTTGGCCACGGCCAGCGCGAGCCATTTGACGCCGTGCGGCGCCTTGAAGCGGATCTGGATGCGGGCATCGTCGCCATTGCCTTCGATGCCCGTGACCACGCCTTCACCAAAGCGCGCATGACGCAGCGACTGGCCGATGTGGTAGCGGCTGTCGCGCCCAGCGCGGGCCTTGCCGCTGGCATCGCCACTGGCCGGGATGCCCGGATCGGCCGGGCGCACCCAGCCGGACTGGCGGTTGCGCTCGTGCACGGCACTGTCCAGACGCGGGCGCCAGTTGCCGCCGCCGTTGCCACTGCCATAGCCACCTCCGCCATAGCCGCCACCGCCGTAGTAGCCCCGGCTACCACGATCCGCCCCCAGGCCCAGACTGCCCTGGGCGCTGGTCGAGGGCATTTCACTCAGCCATTTCAGCGAACGCTCGGGCAGCTCGGACAGGAAGCGGGACTGCATGTTGTAGCGGGTCTGGCCGTGCAGCATCCGGGTCTGGGCCAGTGACAGGTACAGACGCCGACGTGCACGGGTCATCGCCACGTACATCAGCCGGCGCTCCTCTTCCAGCCCCCCGGGATCGGAAGCCGAGTTCTCGTGCGGGAAGAGCCCTTCCTCCAGCCCGGTGACGAACACCGTCTCGAATTCCAGGCCCTTGGCCGCGTGGACGGTCATCAGCTGTACGGCATCCACGCCCTCCTCGGCCTGGCCATCGCCGGATTCCAGCGAGGCATGAGCCAGGAAGGCCGCCAGCGGCGAGACCTGCACCACGGGCGCGGCATCGGCAGGCAGCACGGCGCCATCTGCGGCCGGCTGCATCGTGCCTGCCAGGCCCGCGCTGGCCGGCGTGGCGGCATCAATGCCGCCTTCGGCCTGGAAGGCCAGCGCTGCGTTGACCAGTTCCTTCAGGTTCTCGATGCGCTCCTGCCCCTCGCGTTCCTGCTCGTAGTGGGTCATGAGACCGCTGCGGCCGATCACGTCATCGATGCTCTCCGACAGGGGCAGGCGGGCACTGTTCTGACGCATGAGCTCGATGAGCATGACGAACTGCAGCAGCCGCGAGCCGCCCGCACCGCTTGTCATGGGCACGGCACGGTAGAGGCTGATGCCATGGGTGCGCGCCGTGTCCTGCAGGTTTTCGAGCGTGCGGGCGCCGATGCCGCGCGCCGGGAAGTTCACCACCCGCAGGAAGGCGCCGTCGTCGTCAGGATTCTCGATCAGCCGCAGGTAGGCCAGGGCATGCTTGATCTCGGCCCGCTCGAAGAAGCGCAGCCCGCCGTAGACCTTGTAGGGCACCCCGGCCGAAAACAGCGTGTGTTCCAGGATGCGTGACTGGGCGTTGGAACGATACAGGATGGCGATCTCGGAACGCGACATGCCATCAGCCACCAGCGCGCGAATCTCCTCCAGCAGCCACTGGGCCTCGTCGCGGTCGGAGAACGCCGCGAAGATGCGCACCGGCTCGCCCTCGCCCGCGTCGGTCCACAGGTCCTTGCCCAGACGGTGCGCGTTCTGGCGGATGAGATGGTTGGCCGAATCCAGAATGTGGGCATGCGAGCGGTAGTTCTGCTCCAGCCGGATCAGCTGCGGGCCGGCATAGTCGCGCTCGAAGGCGGCCATGTTGCCCACGTTGGCGCCACGGAAGGCATAGATGGACTGGTCGTCGTCGCCCACCGCGAACAGCGAGGCCCCACCACCAGCCAGCAGCGTCAGCCAGCGGTACTGCAGGTCGTTGGTGTCCTGGAACTCGTCGATAAGGATGTGCCGGAAGCGCTGCTGGTAGTGCTGGCGCAGCGGCTGGTTGCGCTGCAGCAGCTCGTAGGCACGCAGCAGCAGCTCGGCAAAGTCCACCACGCCCTCGCGCTGGCACTGCTCGTCGTAGGCGCCGTACAGCTCGGCCAGCCGGCGGCTGTGGGCGTCATGGCCAGACACGTCGGCAGCGCGCAGGCCGGCCTCCTTGTTGCCGTTGATGAAGTGCTGGACCGCCTTGGGCTGGAACTGCTGGTCGTCGACGTTGAGCCCGCGCAGCAGCCGCTTGATGGCACCCAGCTGGTCGGCGCTGTCCATGATCTGGAAGCTGGCCGGCAGGCCGGCGTCACGATGGTGTGCGCGCAGCAGCCGGTTGCACAGCCCGTGGAAGGTGCCCACCCACATGGCACGCGGATTGGCCCCCACCAGCATGGTGCTCAGGCGCGCCATCATCTCGCGCGCAGCCTTGTTGGTGAAGGTGACGGCCATGATTTCGGCCGGCGAGCACTGGCCGGTACCGACCAGCCAGGCGATGCGGGTGGTGAGCACGCGGGTCTTGCCGCTGCCGGCGCCCGCGAGGATCAGTGCGTGTCCGCTGGGGACGGTGACAGCAGCCCGTTGCTGTGGGTTGAGATGGGCAAGTAGATCGGCCATGCCGCCATTCTAACGGGCCGTGTCCTGCCCTGGCCCGGTCTCGGCGGCCGACGGATCGTGCCCGGGCACCTGCTCGGACGCCTCCGGAAGGGTCTCGGTCGTCGGCGCAGGCACGGACACCTGCGTGGCCGTGAACATTTCCTGTCGTTCCGACGCTTCAAGCTTTCGTCGTGCTGCCTCCTGCCGATCGGAACGCCGGCGGCGGGTGGTGCGTTTATTCCGCTGACGCATGACCTGGCCGCCCCAGGACAGGCGGCGGTATTCCTCTTCGGTATAGCGGTGCAGGCCGCCGCCCAGGCGGGGAATGCGGTTGCCCGGATGCGCCATGCTGGGGCCCCAGCGCGCCTGGTAGCCATCGACAGCCCGTCCCTGGCGCTCCCAGCGCCAGGCCATCAGCGCCAGGCATGCCCACCAGGCCAGGGTGGCCACGGCCAGACCCCGGGGCACGTTCACATGCCAGTAGCCGGTCATCACGTTGGCAAACAGCGCCAGCATCAGCCCGTAGCCCAGCCAGCGATGGCCATGCTCGAAGATGCGCCGGCGCCGGGTCATGTCGTAGTGATCGCCCGGCACGTCGTGCAGATGCACCAGCGTGCGCGCCTGATGCCGCCCGGGGCCCCCGATGCTGCCCCGCAGGGCGATGTTGACCACCAGCAGAAGCAGCACGGCCATGACGCCCCAGCCCATCCAGGCATGGGGATGCGCCAGATGGCTGGCCAGCGACATGCCATAAAAGGCCATGGCCACGCCCGCCACCAGGCACAGCACGGCGGCCACGCCACACAGGCCATGCACGCGCTGCCAGCCGCGGTGGTTGATGATCCGGGGCCAGTCCTGGCCGGGCACGATCTTCCAGTAGCGAGCCGCCAGCACGGCCACCGGCACCAGCACGGCACCGGCCGTACCCATCAGCACGCCGTGCCAGAAATCCACCGGGTTGACGTCGTCAAGCGGCCCGGTGTGCAGGGGCGCGCGCAGCCAGTCCAGCCAGCGGGTGAGCTGCGCCAGCAGCCAGGGGGGCAGATGAAGGAAATCCAGCATGGGGCGGATGATACTGAACCCCGGGTATCGGAATGCGGAAAATCCGGGAAAAGCCGGGCTGCCGCAGCCCGGGGTGTGGCGTCGATGCCGGTGCCGCATCCGCCGCACATGCCGGCTGTGCGCCAGGGACGCGATAGAATGGGAGGTTTACCGTACTCACCTTCTTCTCCTGGCCAAAGAGCCACGCCCCCCATGGACGAGCGTTACGACCCACGAAGCATCGAATCCGAGGCCCGCGCCCACTGGCAGCAGACCAACGCCTACCGCGCCGTCGAGCACGACCCGCGCTTTCCCAAGGGCAAGTTCTATGCCTGCTCGATGCTGCCCTACCCCTCGGGCATCCTGCACATGGGGCATGTGCGCAACTACACCATCAACGACGTGATGTACCGCCACCTGCGCATGAGCGGCTACAACGTGCTGATGCCCATGGGCTGGGACGCCTTCGGCCTGCCGGCCGAGAACGCGGCGCTCAAGAACGGCGTGGCCCCGGCCAAGTGGACGTGGGACAACATCGCCTACATGAAGCAGCAGATGCAGCCGCTGGGCCTGTCCATCGACTGGTCGCGCGAAGTGGCCACCTGCAGCCCCGACTACTACAAGTGGAACCAGTGGCTGTTCCTGCGCATGCGCGAGAAGGGCATCGCCTACCGCAAGCATGGCACCGTCAACTGGGACCCGGTCGACCAGACCGTGCTGGCCAACGAGCAGGTGGTCGACGGCAAGGGCTGGCGCTCGGGCGCGCCGGTGGAAAAGCGCGACATCCCGATGTACTACCTGCGCATCACCGACTACGCCGGCGAGCTGCTGAAAGAAGTGACCGAGCACCTGGAGGGATGGCCCGAGCGGGTGCGGATGATGCAGGCCAACTGGATCGGCCGCTCGGAAGGCGTGCGCTTTGCCTTCGAGCACGACATCCGTGACGAGCAGGGTCAGCCCATCGACGAGGGCCAGCTGTACGTGTTCACCACGCGCGCCGACACGATCATGGGTGTCACCTTCGTGGCCGTGGCCCCTGAGCACCCGATCGCCCGCGTGGCCGCAGCCTCCCGTCCCGCAGTGGCTGCCTTCGTGGAAGAGGCGCGCACCGGCTCGGCGATGGAAGCCGACCTGGCCACGATGGAGAAACAGGGCGTGGACACGGGCCTGGTGGTCCGCCATCCGCTCACCGGCGCTGACGTGCCGGTGTGGGTGGGCAACTACGTGCTGATGAGCTACGGCGACGGCGCGGTGATGGGCGTGCCTGCGCACGATGACCGCGATTTCGTCTTTGCCCACAAGTACGGCCTGCCCATCCGTCAGGTCATCAGTGTGGACAACCAGCCCTACGACACGAACCAGTGGCAGGAGTGGTATGCCGACAAGCAGAACGGCGTCTGCGTGAATTCCGGCCCGCTGCTGGACGGCAAGGGTCACCAGGACGCGGTGAACACGGTGGCTGCCCAGCTGGCCGACAAGGGTCTGGGCGGCAAGCACGTGCAGTACCGTCTGCGTGACTGGGGCATCTCGCGCCAGCGCTACTGGGGCACCCCCATCCCCATCATCCACTGCGAGAGCTGCGGCGAGGTGCCGGTGCCCGACAAGGACCTGCCGGTGGTGCTGCCCGAGGATCTGGTGCCCGATGGCAGCGGCAACCCGCTGAACAAGTCGGAAGCCTTCCTGAAGGTGGACTGCCCGTGCTGCGGCAAGCCGGCCCGGCGCGAGACCGACACGATGGACACCTTCATCGATTCGTCGTGGTACTACATGCGCTATTGCTCGCATGACAACAACGAGGCGATGGTCGATGCCCGCAACGACTACTGGATGCCGATGGACCAGTACATCGGCGGCATCGAGCACGCCGTGCTGCACCTGCTGTATGCGCGCTTCTGGACCAAGGTGATGCGCGACATGGGGCTGGTGAAGTTCGACGAGCCCTTCAAGCGGCTGCTCACGCAGGGCATGGTGCTCAATCACATCTACCAGCGGCGCACGGCCAAGGGCGGCATCGAGTACTTCTGGCCGAAGGACGTGGAGAACGTCACCGACGCGCAGGGCCGGGTCGTGGGCGCACGCCTCAAGAGCGACGGCTCCGAGATCGACTACGCCGGCATCGGCACGATGTCCAAGAGCAAGAACAACGGGGTGGACCCCACCTCGCTGATCGAGCGCTTCGGGGCCGACACGGCGCGCCTGTTCGTGATGTTCGCCAGCCCGCCCGAGCAGACGCTGGAGTGGTCCGACAGTGGAGTGGAAGGCGCCAGCCGCTTCCTGCGCCGCTTCTGGGCCTTCGGCCATGCCCAGCGCGACGTGGTGCGCGGCGCAGCCGACACCGTGGACGCTGCCGGCCTGTCCGAGGCGTGGCGTGACCTGCGCTACGAGGTCCACACGGTGCTGAAGCAGATCCAGTACGACTACGAGCGCCAGCAGTACAACACCATCGTCTCGGGTGCCATGAAGCTGCTGAACGCCCTGGAAGCCGCCGCGCAGAAGCAGGCCCCCACGGCCGCCGCCGACGCCGCCGCGCTGCGCGAGGGGCTGTCGATCCTGGTGCGCAGCCTCTACCCGATCGTGCCGCACATCGGCCATGCCCTGTGGCAGGCGCTGGAGCTGGGACGCGGCTTCGAGGGCCGCGAGATCATCGACGCCCCGCTGCCGGCAGTGGACGAGGCGGCGCTGGTCAAGAGCGAGCTGGAGCTGATGCTGCAGGTCAACGGCAAGCTGCGCGGTTCCATCCGCGTGCCGGCCGATGCCGACAAGGCTGCCATCGAGCAGGTGGCAGCGGCCTCGCCCGAGGTGGCCCGCATCGGTGAAGGCAAGACGCCCAAGCGCATCATCGTGGTGCCCGGCCGTCTGGTGAACGTGGTGCTGTAAAGCCCTCAAGGAGAAAGCCGCATGTCCCGCCTTCCCGAGACTCGCCCCCTGGCCGGCACCTCCCGGCGCGGATGGCTGCGGGGGCTTTCCCGCAGCGCGCTGCTGGTCGGCCTGGCCGGGCCGCTGGCGGCCTGCGGCTTTCACATGCGCCGCGCCACGCAGCTGCCGTTCAGCACGCTCTACACCAACCTGGCCCCCAACGGCAGCATCGGCCTGGCGCTGCGTCGCGAGCTGTCGCACAGCGAGGGCACCGAGCTGGTGACCGACCCGAAGAAGGCCGAGGCCCGGCTGATGATCCTGCAGGAAGTGCCCGAACGCGAGGTCGTCGCCTACTCGTCCGAGGGGCGCGCCCGCGAATACGAACTGCGGCTGCGGCTGCGCTTCCGTGTCGAGGATGCCAAGGGCAACGACCTGATCCCCGAGAGCGAGATCACGCTGCGCCGCGAGATCTCCAACGCGGACAACCAGCTCACGGCCCGTGCCGATGAGGAAGCCATGCTCTTTCGGGACATGAGCAACGACATGGCCCATCAGCTGCTGTGGCGGCTGGCAGCCATCCGGCCGGCAGAGTAAGCGCCCGTCCCATGGGCCAACGCATCAGCACGCCTGCGCAGCTGCGCCAGGCCATCAGCCAGGGCCTGCCCCCGCTCACCTGGGTCAGCGGCGACGAGCTGCTGCTGGTCATCGAAGCAGCGGACCTGGTGCGTGCCAGGGCCCGCAAGCTGGGTTTCGAGGAGCGCGAGGTGCTGGACGTCGATGCACGCTTCGACCGCAGCCGGCTCGTCGAGGCCACCCAGTCCACGTCGCTCTTTGCCAGCCAGCGACTCATCGATCTTCGCCTGAACACCAAGCCCACCCGTGAACTGGGTGATGCGCTGCGCGAACTGCTGCCCCGGCTGGACGAGGGCACCCGCGTGCTGGTCTCCAGTGCCCATCTGGAGCGCGCCACCACCAGCACGGCCTGGTTCGAGGCTCTGGCCAAGCAGATGCTGTGGGTGGAGACGCCGCGCATCGACGCGGGCGCCATGGGCAAGTGGGTGACCGAACGGCTGGCCGCACAGAAGCAGCAGGCAACACCTGCCGTGCTGGCGCTGATCACCGAACGCACCGAAGGCAACCTGCTGGCCGCCCACCAGGCCATCCAGCGGCTGGGCCTGCTGCTGCCTCCGGGCGAGCTACCGGCCGAAGCCGTGGCCGAGATCGTGCTGGACAGCGCCCGCTTTGAACTGTTCGGCCTGGTGGATGCGGCGCTGGCCGGCGACCCGGCCCGTGCAGTGCGCATGGCCCGCTCGCTGGCCGCCGAGGATGCCGCCATGCCCCTGCTCTGCTGGGCGCTGGCCGACGCGATCCGCAAGCTGCTGCGCATCCAGCAGGCGCTGCAGATCGAGCGCGTCGCGCCCGCCCAGGCCATGCGTGCCGCCGGCGTGTTCGGCAAGCGCGAGGCCATCATGCGCCAGGCCCTTCGTCGCCTGGATATCCAGACACTCGGACACCTGCTGCAGCAAGTGGCCCGGCTCGATAGAATGACCAAGGGTGTGGGCGGAACCGGTCCGGCCGCCGATCCCTGGTTCCACGCTGAGACCCTGCTGGTCGCGCTGGCCGGGGGACACCTGCCTGGCCCGGTCGAACTGTCCGCGGCGCTGGCCGATGACTGAAACGTCCCGGATGCCGGCCATCACGTCCCGGCCACGGCCTTTCGTCCAGCCGCGCCCGGCACATCTGCCCCACGGGTCGCATGCGGCTGTTGCGGCGCATGGACCTTCCCTCTGGCTTCTGGAGCTTTCCGATCCATGAACACCCCCGACATGGCCACCTACATGGCCAACCTGGGCCGCGCCGCCCGGCACGCCAGCCATGACATGGCCCGGGCCAGCACGGCCACCAAGAACCGTGCGCTGCAGCAGCTGGCCCATGAGATCGACCGCAACCGTAGCCTGGTGCTGACGGCCAACGGTCAGGACCTGGCCAGCGCGCACAGCGCCGGCCTTGACAGTGCCTTCATCGACCGGCTGACGCTCACCCCCGAACGCATCGACGCCATGGTGGAGGGGCTGGCACAGATCATCTCCCTGCCTGACCCGGTGGGAGAGATCAGCGAGCTGCGCCAGCGCCCCAGCGGCATCCAGGTGGGCCGGATGCGCGTGCCGCTGGGCGTGATCGGCATCATCTACGAGTCGCGTCCCAACGTCACCGTCGATGCCGCAGCCCTGTGCCTGAAGGCGGGCAACGCCGCCATCCTGCGCGGTGGCTCGGAAGCCATCCACTCCAACCGCACGCTGGCCGCACTGATGAGCGAGAGCCTGGCCCGCACGGGGCTGCCACCCTCGGCCGTGCAGCTGGTGAGCATGACCGACCGCGCAGCCGTCGACTACCTGATCCGCGACCGCGAATCCGTCGACGTGATCATCCCGCGCGGCGGACGCTCGCTGATCGAGCACATCAGCACCGAGGCGCGCGTGCCCGTCATCAAGCATCTGGACGGCATCTGTCACGTCTACATTGATGATTCGGCCGACGTGGACATGGCGGTGCGCGTGGCCGACAACGCCAAGACGCAGCGCTACGCTCCCTGCAACACGCTGGAGACGCTGCTGGTGCATGAAGCCATCGCCCCCGAGGTGCTGCCGCGCCTGGGCAGCATCTACCGGATGAAGCAGGTGGAGCTGCGCGTCGACGAACACGGCGCCCGGCTGCTGCAGGAAGCGCAGATCGATTCGGTGCCCGCCACCGAGGACGACTGGCGCACCGAATACCTGGCGCCGATCCTTGCCATCCGCGTGGTGAAGAGCCTGGACGAGGCCATTGCGCACATCAACGAGTACGGCTCGCACCACACCGATTCGATCATCACGCAGAACCATGCACACGGCATGCGCTTCCTGCGGGAAGTGGATTCCGCCTCGGTGATGATCAATGCCTCCACCCGCTTTGCCGACGGCTTCGAGTACGGGCTGGGTGCCGAGATCGGCATCTCCACCGACAAGCTGCACGCCCGGGGTCCCGTGGGTCTGGAGGGTCTCACCTCCCAGAAATACGTCGTGTTCGGCCACGGCGAGATCCGGACCTGAACATGGGCACGAACCTCTATCTCTGGACCAAGGTCCTGCACATCGTGATGGTGACGAGCTGGTTTGCCGGGCTCTTCTACCTGCCACGCATCTACGTCAACCTGGCGCAGGTCGATCCGAAGGGGTCGACCGCCGAATACCAGCGGCTGGTGGGCATGTCGCAGCGCCTTTACCGCTTCATGCTGCCACTGGCCACGCTGACTGTGCTCACCGGCCTGGTGCTGTACGTGGGCTTCGGCATCGGCATGGGGGCGGGCTGGATGCACGTCAAGCTGACCTGCGTGCTGCTGCTGATCGGCTACCACCACGGCTGCGGCCGCCTGCTGCGGAAGTTCGCGGACGGGCAGCGTTCGCACTCCGAACGCTGGTTCCGCGTCTTCAACGAAGGCCCGGTCATCCTGCTGCTGATCGTGGTGGCGATGGTGATCATCAAGCCGTTCTGATCCTCTGCTGCCCTCCTCTACGCTGCCGGCCCGGATTCCTCCCAGACCCCTCCTTTCATGATCGCCCTTCGCCCTGCCAGCCGCCATGCGGCCGAACCCGCCCGCAACAGGGCTGACCGACGAGACGCCCCACGACGAGACGCCCCGCGACGAGACGCCCCCGCGCGCGACGAGGCCCCCACCTCACCCGCGGCCGGCACCTTCCATTACTTCTGTCCGTGCCCGCGCGGACTGGAAGCGGCGCTGGCCGACGAGCTGCGCACCCTGGGTGCACACGACATCGACACCCGGCCGGGCGGCGTCGGCTGCCGGGGCGACCTGAAGCTGGCCTACCGCATCAACCTGGAAGCGCGACTGCCCAGCCGCGTGCTGCTGCGCCTGCTGGACGCGGCCTGCCGCAACGAGCACACGCTCTACCGGCTGTGCAACGCCCTGGCCTGGGAAGACTGGTTCGATGCCCGGCAGACGATCCGCGTGGACGTGGTGGCGCAGCGCTCGCCGCTGCGAAGCCTGAACTTTGCCACGCTGCGCATCAAGGATGCCATCGTCGACCGCTTCCGCGACCAGGGCGGTGAGCGCCCCTCGGTGGACACCCATCATCCGGACGTGCGCATCAGCGCCTTCCTGACGGCAGACCGCCTGCAGCTGTACCTGGACCTGTCGGGCGAGCCGCTCTTCAAGCGCGGCTGGCGCCACAGTGCCGAGAACCGCGTGGCGGCGCCCCTGAAGGAAAACCTGGCGGCCGGCCTGCTGGCGCTGTCGGGCTGGGACGCCCGCCAGCCACTGCTGGACCCGTTCTGCGGTTCGGGCACGCTGGTCATCGAGGCCGCACAGATCCTCTGCGACCACGCACCGGGACTCAATCGACACTTCGGCATCGAGCAGCTGCGCCTCCACGATGCCGCGCTGTACGACGGGCTGATGACGGCACTGCGCGAGCGTGCCCGCCAGGGCATCGAGAAGGCACCGCGCGGCCTGATCCGCGCCAGCGACCTGGACCCGCACGCCATGCGCCTGACGGCCGAGAACCTGCAGACGCTGGGCCTACCCGATGACCTGGTGGCGATGCAGACGCTGGATGCCGTGGATGCCCAGCCGGGCGGCGACACGCCGGGCGTACTGCTGGCCAACCCGCCCTACAACGAGCGGGTCAGCATTCCGGTGGAACACTGGCGCGCCATCGGCGCCACGCTGCGCGAGCGCTTCGGGGGCTGGAAGGTCTTTCTGCTGACCAGCGACCGGGGCCTGCCCGGACAGCTGGGCCTGCGCGAGGATCGCAAGACGCCGCTCTTCAACGGCGCCATCGAATGCCGGCTGTTCGAGTTCTCGATGCGCCAGCGGGGCTGACAGGGCTATCCAGGGATCCCTTGGGATCCTGTGATCATGCGCCCGTTACGGGGATGCGCCGGCCGCGGGAACTTGTTCAGAGGATCCCTCAGACAATCACGGCCTTGCCGTAGCCTTCCAGGATGCTGCGAACGCGCTGCACGGTTTCCTTGGGCGGGGGATGCACGCCCTTGAGCTTGTAGTCGTCACCGCACAGGGCCCACTTGTGGGCGCCCAGCTCGTGGTAGGGCAGGATCTCGACCGTGTCCACGTTGTCCATGGGCGCAATGAAGCGGCCCAGCAGATGGGCTGAACGATCGTCGTCGGTATAGCCCGGCACGACCACATAGCGCACGCGCGTCTTCTGCTTGCGCCTGGCCAGGTGCTGGGCAAAGGCCAGCGTGCGCGTGTTGGGAATGCCCACCAGCACGCGGTGGATGTCCGGATCGATCTGCTTGAGATCCAGCATCACCAGGTCGGTGTGGTCCAGCAGCGTCTCCAGCACTTCGTCGTAGTGCAGTGCATAGCCATTGGTGTCCAGACAGGTATGGATGCCGTTCTGGTGACAGGCCACGAACCAGTCCCGCACGAACTCGTACTGCAGCAGCGGCTCGCCCCCGGTAGCCGTCACGCCGCCCCCCGTGGCCTTCAGGTAATGACGGTAGGACATCACCTGCTTCATCACCTCGGGCACCGTCATCTCATGGGCCTTGTCGCTCTGCAGGTCCCAGGTGTCACGGTTGTGACAGTACAGGCAGCGCATCAGGCAGCCCTGCAGGAACAGGACATAGCGAAGCCCGGGGCCATCGACGGTACCGCAGGACTCGATGGAATGGACGAGCCCGGTTCCGTGGTAGCCCCGGTGCAGGTGCGGATGCTTCGGCGCGCGGGCAGCCGCTTCGAGATCCGCCTGCGGCACCAGGGGCACCACAGGCGGAGGCGCCGCCCGCCCGGAGGGGGCGGCCGTGCCCGAAGGCACGTCTGCCGGTATCGTCACGCAGTCCTCACATCGAGGCCGTGAAGGTGCGCGTGACCACGTCCTGCTGCTGCTCGCGGGTCAGCGAGTTGAAGCGCACCGCATAGCCCGAGACGCGGATGGTGAGCTGCGGATATTTCTCGGGATGCTCCATGGCGTCCAGCAGCGTCTCGCGGTTGAGCACGTTGACGTTCAGGTGCTGACCGCCCTCCACGCCGTCCTCGTGATGGAAGTAGCCATCCATCATGCCCGACAGGTTGCGCTCACGCGAGCCCTCGTCCTTGCCCAGCGCGCCCGGCACGATGGAGAAGGTGTAGGAGATGCCGTCCTTGGCGAAGGCAAAGGGCAGCTTGGCCACCGAGCACAGCGAGGCCACCGCGCCGCAGACATCGCGGCCGTGCATGGGGTTGGCACCCGGACCGAACGGTGCACCGGCGCGGCGGCCATCCGGCGTGTTGCCGGTCTTCTTGCCGTAGACCACGTTGGAGGTGATGGTGAGCACCGACTGGGTGGGCATGGCGTCGCGGTACATCGGGTGCGAGGCCACCTTGGTCATGAAGCGGCGCACCAGGTCGCAGGCGATGTCGTCGACACGGTCGTCGTTGTTGCCGAACTGCGGGTATTCGCCCTCAATCTGGAAGTCGACGGCAATGCCCTGCTCGTTGCGGATGGGGCGGACCTTGGCGTACTTGATGGCCGACAGCGAATCCGCCGCCACCGACAGGCCCGCCACGCCGCAGGCCATCGTCCGCTTCACGTCACGATCATGCAGCGCCATGAGCGCAGCCTCGTACGAGTACTTGTCGTGCATGTAGTGGATGAGGTTGAGTGCCGTGACGTACTGGGTGGCCAGCCAGTCCATGAAGCTGTCCATCCGCGCCATGACGGTGTCGTAGTCCAGCACCTCGTCGGCAATCGGCTCGACCTTGGGGCCGACCTGCATGCCGCTGGTCTCGTCCACGCCACCATTGATGGCGTACAGCAGCGTCTTGGCCAGGTTGGCGCGGGCACCGAAGAACTGCATCTGCTTGCCGATGACCATCGGGCTGACGCAGCAGGCGATGGCATAGTCGTCGCTGTCGAAGTCCGGGCGCATCAGGTCGTCGTTCTCGTACTGGATGGACGAGGTGTCGATGGAGACCTTGGCGCAGAAGTGCTTGAACGCCTCGGGCAGCTGCTCGGACCACAGCACCGTGATGTTGGGCTCCGGCGACGGGCCCATGTTGTAGAGCGTGTGCAGGAAGCGGAAGCAGTTCTTCGTGACCAGCGTGCGGCCGTCCAGGCCCATGCCGCCGATCGATTCGGTGGCCCAGATCGGGTCGCCCGAGAAGAGCTGGTCGTATTCCGGCGTGCGCAGGAAGCGCACCATCCGCAGCTTCATGACCAGGTGGTCGATGAGTTCCTGCGCCTCCACTTCGGTCAACGTGCCGTTGTGCAGGTCACGCTCGATGTAGATGTCCAGGAAGGTGGCCACCCGACCGAACGACATGGCCGCGCCGTTCTGCGACTTCACGGCAGCCAGGTAGGCGAAATAGGTCCACTGCACGGCCTCGCGGGCATTGCGGGCCGGACCGGAAATGTCAAAACCGTAGCTGGCGGCCATTTCCTTCATCTGGCCCAGCGCCTTGTGCTGCTCGTTGATTTCCTCGCGGCGGCGGATGGTCTCTTCCAGGTTGCGGCCAGCTTCCAGATCGGCCTGCAGCGAGTTGAACTGCTCGACCTTGTCTTCCATCAGGCGGTCGATGCCGTAGAGTGCCACCCGACGGTAGTCGCCAATGATGCGGCCCCGGCCATAGGCGTCAGGCAGGCCGGTCAGCACGCCGGACTTGCGGCAGCGACGGATGTCGGGCGTGTACACGTCGAAGACGCCCTGATTGTGGGTCTTGCGGTACTTGGTAAAGGTCTCGACCACCGTCTCGGACAGCGGGGTCTCATAGATGCGGCAGGAGTCCTGCACCATCTTCAGGCCGCCGAAGGGCATGATGGCGCGCTTGAGGGGTTCGTCAGTCTGCAGGCCCACCACCTTTTCCAGCGACTTGTCGATGTAGCCGGGGGCGTGGCTGGTGATGCCGGAGACAGTCTGGGCGTCGATCTTGTAGGGGGCGTGGGTCCTGTTCTCGACCTTGATGCCCTCCATCACCTCGCCCCACAGCTGCGTGGTGGCCTCGGTGGCCGGCGCCAGGAAACTGCCGTCCCCGGTATAGGGGGTGTAATTGCGCTGGATGAAGTCACGAACGTCGATCGTCTCTTCCCAGGGACCGGCCTTGAAATCGGCCCAGGCTTCGGGGTGTGCATTTTTGGGGGCCAGCATATCAAACTCCTGTTTCCGTGATCTTTGAACCGATCTTTGAATTCTTGTTATATGGGCAGCATAGCACTTATGCGATTACATGAATTATTTATCGGTTTCATGACGTGGGATATCGAGCACTCATTACCCCGGAAAACGACACCCATCACCCCGGAAAATGCAAACGGACCTATCAGGGTCCGTTCGTCGGAAACGGCCCACAACAGGGCCGTCATGCCATCTGACAGCGCCTTCAGGCGCCGCCCCTTCTGCCAGGGGCACGACCCGCTCGGGCCGGATTCCCCCGCATGAAGGCTCACTCGTCGCGCACCTGACGTGCCACGTCCGGGAAGTCGCTGAACAGGCCGTCGACCCCCAGCTGATAGAAGCGCCGGTACTCGGCCTTCGGATCACCCTGGTAGTCGGACAGCAGCCGGCGCGGCTCGCTGCGGAAGGTGTACGGGTGGACGAAGAGACCGGCCGCGTGGGCATCCTTCACCACCCGGGTGGCCGGCAGCGCCACCCGGTCGCGTTCGTCGATCAGTCCGTCGTGGTTCAGGTCCACCGGCTTGCCATCGGGTCCGATCGTGAGCCGCGACGGAATGATGTAGGCCTTCCACGGACCGATGCCGTCGGCATAGGTGCGGATCTCGGCCAGGCCCTTCGGCGTGAGCAGGTCCTGATAGGTCCGGCTGTCCTTGGCCAGGGTGAAGTCATAGGGCTGGCCCAGCGGCAACGACTGGTCCACCGAACCATCCGGGTTCTGGCCGGAGCCGTCGATGAGCTGCACGAGCCGCACCTGGGTGCGCGGGCGCAGTGCCTTCAGGTTGCCCACCTCGAAGGACTGGATGATGACCGGGGAATCCTTTTTGGTGTAACCGTAGCGGGCCAGTGCAGCCAGCAGCTTGTCCTCGATGGGCAGGCCCAGCGAGCGATGGTAGGTGCTGTGCTTGATCTCGGGATAGATGCTGATGGTGCGCCCGGTGCGACGGCTCTGGTCGCGGGCCAGCTTCAGCACTTCCTCGAAGGTGGGAACCTTGTACTTGCCGTTGTGGCTCTGATCGCGTTCTTCCAGGGGCTGCACGGCGCGCAGCGTGCGCAGCTCGGCCAGCGTGAAGTCGCTGACGAACCAGCCCTCTTCCTCGACGCCATCGACCGTGCGCTTGCGCTTGCGGCGGGCGAACTCGGGATGGTCCTTCACGTTGGTGGTGGCCGTGATGTTGGGCTCATGCCGCACCACCAGCACGCCATCCTTGGTGGAGACCAGGTCCGGCTCGATGAAGTCGGCCCCGCTGTCGATGGCCCGCTGATAGCCCGCCAGCGTGTGGTCCGGCAGGTAACCGGCCGCACCGCGGTGCCCCAGCACCAGCGGCTTCTGCCCATTGAGCGTCGGATAGCGCCCGGCAGTAGCCGAGGCGCCTGCAGCACCGGTCAGCGCGCCGGCGCTGGCCACGGCCACGCCCGCCTTGGCTGAACCGTCTTCGGCAGCCCCTTGCGCCGATTCAGCCGCCGTCTGGCCTGCAGCCGAAGCCCCCGACGCCATGGCCTGGGTCTGGCCGGCACCGGTACGTGCGGCCTGGTCGTCCATCTGATAGCCGCTGCTGCTGGCACAACCGGCCAGCGCCAGCACGGAGGCTACCGAAATCGCCACGACCCGTGGCCGAAGAACGCGTGAATTCATGACTGTTTGCTCCCGGATGAAAAACAGAAGCATTTTATCGAAACCCGACTTCTGAGGCCGTCCAAACCCCGGAACGGCCTCGAAAAAGGCCGGCACGAAGGCCGGCCCATGAAGCACCCGGCTTCAGCGGTCGTCATCAACCAGAATCCGGGCATTGAGCGGCTGCACCGGCCGGTTGTTCGGGCCGCCCATGATCTGGCCCAAGGCCTCGATCTGGGCCTTGCTGGCCTTGACCGGACTGGAGAACACCACCCAGGTCACGCCTTCGCTGCATGGGGGCGTGGTGAGCGATCCGTTGAGCCGGAAATACGACAGCTTCTTCGGCAGCAAGGGACGGATGTCCAGCGGCTCGGCCAGCTTGCGGGTCTGGCCCTTGGACAGCGACTCGGCCACCAGCGGCGCCAGCGCCGGGTTCTCTTCCCCTTCCTGGAAGACCACGGCCAGCACGGCCAGCGCGCCATCCTCGGCGCCATGCACCAGGTGCAGCTCCAGCGGGAAATGCCGTCCCTTGAAGGTGTGCTCGCTGGGATCGTGGAAATGGAACTGCTTCAGCGTGAACGTGCGGCTGCCGATCTGCAGGGGCGGCTGGCTGCCCTGAGGCGTTGCCTGGAGGGTGTGGCCGTTGTTGACCAGCTCATAGCCCATGGGCTGATAGTCGACCTGCACCGAGTCCTTGTTCGACCGGATGGCGTCATCCTGATTCAGGTCCACGGGCGACTGGTTGCGCCCGATCGAACATTGGGAATAGTCGGCGCTCAGCTCGCCCCAGTAGGCCGGGCCTTCACTGCCGCCATAGGACCAGTGTGCCGGCTTTTCAGCCGGTTTCGAATCGGACGATGCGGCCGGAACCTGTCCCGGTGATGCTCCAGCCGCATCCGCCGCGGGCTGAGCCGTCTCTGCCATGGCGGCAGAAGACAGGAACAGTCCCGACAGCAGCAGGGGTACCAACAGTTGCTTGACGTGCATGATTGCCTTCCTCAAATTGGGGATGTGAATCATTTGCCGCCGGATTCATGCCATTCGGTTCCGGGCAGATTCCGTTCGGGCAATCAGCACTTTACACGATACAACTAATGTTTACGAATGTTTCGTCGCGTTGTTCGCGACCCGGGCAGTTGCAAGCCTGACAGACGAGGTTTCACCCCTGCGCGAACCACGCGCCCTGCCCGGAAATCAGGGCACCAGCAGCCACGGCCGTTGCCGGCACGTGGCTCATGGGAAGACGGAAACAGGATGGGCAGCGCAGCGCGGCAGCCGCCGGCTCAGCGCATCTCTTCGACCATCAGGCGCCGATGGGCAGGCTGCACCGGGCGGTTGTTGGGCTGGCCGATCAGGCGGGTCATCGCGTCGATCTGCGCCCGGGTGGCCTGCACGGGCTGGGTGAAGACAACCCAGTTGACCCCCTCGGTGCAGGGCGGCGTGGTGAGCGAGCCGTTGAGCCGCAGGTGCGGCAGCCGGCGCGGCAGCAGCACTCGGGTGCCCAGGGGCTTGTCCAGCACACGCCGCTGCCCTTCGGCCAGCGGCTGGCGCGTGAGCGCAGCCAGCGACGGATTGGAATGCCCTGGCGTGAACACCGTGGCCAGCACGGCCAGGGCGCCATCATCGGCCTCGTACACCAGCTGCGCTTCCAGCGGGTAGTGCCGCCCCTGGAAGGTGTGCTCGCTGGGGGCATGGAAGACGATGTGCTTCAGCGTGTAGTCATGCCGATCGATCCGGATCAGGTGCTGGGCTTCGAGCGGTACGGCACGGATGCCGCGCCCGTCGTTGAAGATCTCGTAGCGGATGGGGTGAAAGGCCACACGCACCGTGCTGCGGCGCGAGCGCGTGGTGGCCTTGCCCAGATCCACCGGTGACTGGACCCGCCCCCGGGCGCACTTGCTGTAGGACGGATGCAGCTCGCCCCAGTGGGCCGGGCCATTCTCGCCCTGGTAGGACCAGTCGGCCGGCCATTTGCCCTCCAGGGCCATGGCGGTGACATCCGAAACCGTGGCGGTATCAGAGGCAGCCTGTGCGGGCATGCCCGCAGACAGGATCAGGCCGGACAGCAGCAGGGAGATCGACAGGCGCGTGAAAGCCATGAGTGCCTCCTGATGGGTTTCACACCACTGTACACGGTTCCCCCCGCCCTGCCGAGGGCATGCCCGAAGAACGTGCGGCGCCGTGGTTTCGCTGCCAATGCCGCGGCGCCACCCGGGCTCAGACGATGCCCAGCTTGCTGCTGGCCGCGGTGGGATCCTCGCTCCGGCGCTTGCTGTTGAGCTTGATGTTCAGGCGCAGGTCGTTGACCGAATCGGCGTTGCGCAGTGCGTTCTCGTAGCTGATCTGCCCGGCCTCGAACAGGTCGAAGAGATGCTGGTCGAAGGTCTGCATGCCCAGCTCGCGCGACTTCTTCATGATCTCCTTGATCTCGCTGACGCTGCCCTTGAAGATCAGGTCCGAGATCAGCGGCGAGTTGATCATGATCTCCACCGCAGCCACGCGCCCCTTGCGCCCTTCGGCCGGCACCAGGCGCTGCGAGATCACCGCCTTCAGGTTCAGCGACAGGTCCATCAGCAGCTGCTGGCGGCGCTCGTCGGGGAAGAAGTTGATGATGCGGTCCAGTGCCTGGTTGGCGCTGTTGGCGTGCAGCGTGCCCATGCACAGGTGGCCGGTCTCGGCAAAGGCCACCGCATGTTCCATCGTCTCGCGGTCACGGATCTCGCCCAGCATGATCACGTCGGGCGCCTGACGCAGCGTGTTCTTCAGTGCGACGTGCCAGTCCAGCGTGTCGACACCCACCTCGCGGTGCGTGACGATGCAGTTCTTGTGCACGTGCACGAATTCCACCGGGTCCTCGATGGTGATGATGTGGCCGTGGCTGTGCTCGTTGCGGTGGCCGATCATCGCGGCCAGCGTGGTGGACTTGCCCGAGCCGGTGGCGCCCACCATCAGGATCAGGCCGCGCTGCGTCATCGACAGCTCGCTCATTACCGGCGGCAGGTTCAGGGTGGCCAGATCGGGAATCTCGCTCTTGATCACCCGCAGCACCAGGCCCGTGCGCCCCATCTGCGTGAAGGCATTGACCCGGAAGCGGCCGATGCCGCCCGGGCTGATGGCAAAGTTCAGTTCCTTGTTGGCCTCGAACTCGGCCGCCTGGCGGTCGTTCATCAGCGCCCGCGCCAGCTCGATAGTGTGCTGGGTGGTCAGCGGCTTGTCCGAGACCGGCACCATCTTGCCGCTGATCTTGAAGGCCGGCGGGAAGTCCACGGTCAGGAACAGGTCCGAACCGTCCTTGGCGATCATCAGCCGCAGCAGGTCGTACAGGAAGGCCGACGCCTGCTCACGTTCCATCAGGGCAGTCTTCTGGGCACCAGCGGCGGGACGTGCGGCGGCGGGTTGGGCGGCAGAGCTCATGTCAATGTCTCGGAAACGGTCGGCATGCGCAAACGGATCGTCATGCCGGCATCAGGCTTACAGCGGGAAGTTCTCTTTCACGGCAGCCGCGGCGCGTGCCTCGGCCATCGAGATGACGTTCTTGCGGACCAGGTCGGTCAGACACTGATCCAGCGTCTGCATGCCCTGCGAACCGCCGGTCTGGATGGCAGCGTTCATCTGCGACACCTTCGCCTCGCGGATCAGGTTCCGGATGGCGGGCGTGCCGATCATGATCTCGTGCGCCGCCACACGGCCGTTGCCGTCCTTGGTCTTCAGCAGCGTCTGCGAGATGACGGCCTTCAGCGATTCGGACAGCATGGCGCGCACCATGTCCTTCTCGGCTGCCGGGAACACGTCCACGATACGGTCGATGGTCTTGGCCGCCGATGAGGTGTGCAGCGTGCCGAACACCAGGTGGCCGGTCTCGGCCGCTGTCAGTGCCAGGCGGATGGTTTCCAGGTCACGAAGCTCGCCCACCAGGATGATGTCCGGGTCTTCACGCAGCGCGCTCTTGAGCGCGTTGTTGAACGACTGGGTGTGCGGCCCCACTTCACGCTGGTTGATCAGGCAGCGCTTGGACTCGTGCACGAATTCGATCGGGTCCTCGACGGTGAGGATGTGACCGTAGACGTTCTCGTTGATGTGGTTGATCATCGCCGCCAGCGTGGTCGACTTACCGGAGCCGGTCGGACCGGTCACCAGCACGATGCCGCGCGGCTGCATGGCGATGTCGGTGAAGGATTTGGGGCAGTTGAGCTGCTCCAGCGTGAGGATCTTGGACGGAATCGTACGCATCACCGCGCCGGCGCCCCGCTCCTGCACGAAGGCGTTCACACGGAAACGTGCCAGGCCGGGAATCGAGAACGAGAAGTCGCACTCCAGGCGCTCTTCGTATTCCTTGCGCTGCGAGTCGTTCATGATGTCGTAGATGAGGTTGTGCACCTCTTCATGATCCATCGCCGGCAGGTTGATCCGCCGAACGTCGCCATGCACCCGGATCATCGGCGGCAGCCCCGCCGACAGGTGCAGGTCCGACGCCTTGTTCTTGACCGAAAACGCCAACAGCTCTGTGATGTCCATGCCCAGAATCCCGAAGGGCCAGGATGGCGCGGCAGCCCCCGCAGGGTGCGCGACCCGCATGGTGCGCCCCTGCCGGCCGATCCCTGGCCTGCATTGTGTCCACGGCAAACCCGTGGCTTTCCAGCGGCCATACTAGGGGGAAAGGCGCCCTGCCCCGACATCGGGCTGGCGAACTTGCAGCGGGGGGCGACAGACGGCCATCCCGGGTGACACAGTTCCTCGCAGGCCGGCGGTCAGGACGTAAAAGGCTTTGCGGTGAAGGACGGGGATCAGTGACGTTCAAGCGTCTGGCTCCAGGCCGGAAAACGTTCCGGCACAGGATCCGGCAAGCGCGGTGCGGACTGAAGCGGGATCACCCGATCCGCAAAAATACACTTCAAAAACGCTTTGTTACACCAACTTCAGGACTTATGGAAAATCATCCGACAGTCGCGTCACGCGATCGATATACTGGAATGATTGAAAACCCATGAGATTCTGATCGTGCACGAAGATGCGTCATCGAAGAAGGGTCCCGGACATCCATGGCCCGGTCAGCCCTCGACAGTATCCCCGGCTTCTCCGACCGATCCCAGAAACCACTGGCGGCCGGATCCCGCCATGGACCGCTGGCAGGATGACCTGATCGGCGCCGTTTCGGGCGACAGCGCCAGCGAACGGGAGGTATTCGAGTGCATTCAGCGCGCCAGCCGTGCCCTGGGCTTTCAGCATGTCTCGTATGGTTTTCAGGCGCCCCTGCCCCTCAGCCGCCCCAAGTTCACCTGGCTGAACGATTACCCGGGCGACTGGCAGGCGCATTATATGGATGCGGGTTATCCGGCCGTGGATCCGCGCATCATCCGGGCGCGGCAATCTTCCGAGCCGTTCATCTGGAACGAGGCACTGTTTTCCGAGGTGCCGGAACTGTGGGCGGACCTGCAGGCACGGGGCATCCAGCATGGCTGGTCGCAATCGACGCTGCATGAGCCCGGCGGCATCGGCATGCTGTCGCTGTGTCGCAGCACGCCCATCACCGAACAGGACCTGCAGACCCGCCTGCAGCACATGCAATGGCTGGCGCTGCTGGCCCACAAGGCATTTTCCAAGCTCATTCGCGCCCGGATCGCCAGCAATGCACCGTCGCTGACGGAACGCGAGCTGGAGGTGCTTCGCTGGACGGCCGACGGCAAATCGGCGCAGGACATTGCCGAGATACTGCTGCTGTCCAAGAACACGGTGGATTTCCATATCCGGAATTCCATCAACAAGCTGGATGTTCCCAACAAGACCGCCGCGGTGGTTCGCGCCGTGTTGCTGGGGCTTTTCCAGTAGCGCGCCCAACGGCGTGTCGTGCCCCGCTGGGTCCCCGTCCTGCCCTGCACGACGCATGCCCACGCACGCATGGCTCCGTGCGGAACCTGCGCCCATGAATCACGCCAATGGGCAGGCCGAATTTTGGTAGTTTTCTTTTCCTCCCATTTTTAACAGCATAAGACTTCCGGTGTTTCGTGTCTCCCGCCCGGTACGGGCTGTGGAAGCTGGCCACGGAGCGCTCTCCGGACGGGAAGGTCCGGGCTTTCGGTGGGCACAGAACGACAGACACACAGACATGGACAAGTGGCAGGAGGAGCTGATTCGTCATCACGCCGACGAATCGACAGACATGCGCACGGTATTCAGCACGATCGAGAAAGCCGCGCATGCACTGGCGTTCGATCACGTGGCCTACTGTTACCAGGCGTCATTGCCGGCCAGCAAGCCGCGCATCACGCTGATCGACAATTACCCGAAGGCCTGGCGGGCCCGGTATCTGGAAGCGGGTTATCTGGAGCAGGATCCGCGCATCCAGTGCGGCGCACGCTCGCAGCGGCCGATCGTCTGGACCGACGAGCTGTTTTCCGAAGTACCCGCGCTGTGGCGCGATTCGCACGAGCATGGCCTGTGCCATGGCTGGAGCCAGTCCGTGCAGGACGGCCCCGGCGGCATGGGCATGACATCGCTGTCACGCACCTTCCCCGCCCTGTCTGCCCACGAGCTGAACGAGAAGTACGACCGCATGCAGTGGCTGGCGCAGATGACGCACACGCTGCTGTCGCGGATCATCCGCAGCCAGAACGCCGCCCGCGTGCGCCATCTGACCAGCCGCGAGATCGAGGTGCTGAAGTGGACGGCTGACGGCAAGTCCTCCCAGGACATTGCGGACATCCTCACGCTGTCGAAGAACACGGTGGACTTCCACATCAAGAACACCGTCCAGAAACTGAACGTGCCCAACAAGACCGCGGCCGTGGTTCAGGCCGTGCTGCTGGGCCTGATCCACTGAGGCTCCGGCAGGGCCACGCAGGCCACACAGGCCCGTGGCCCGACGTGCGGCCGGGTACGGGTCGCTCCCGGTAGCCAGTCGATCCTCCTTCCTCTGCGGCCATTCCTGGCGTACCGCCGTGGACGCCCGGCGGGCACCCCCCCCCCATACCCCCCCCCCCCCCCCGTCACGGCGGCCACCCCGCCTCATGCCCCCGCCTCATGCCCCCGCCTCGTGCCCCTGCTGATCCCCTCCTGCTTCTGTCTGCCCTCGCCCTTCCCGGCCTGCCCTGCTTTCCGGATGGGCACCTGCCTTCTTCCAGCTGCCTGACAGGATCTATCCCGACGGCTTTACTCGACAAATAATAGTGATATATATTCTCACTCTCGTTTTACGGGGCGCCATCCCGCCCTTCGCGGATCGGGTGGCGCATCTCTTTTGATAGATGTAGAATATCAAGATCAATACCTTGATTGCACAATATGAACAGAGACACATTCGCAGGTGCGAACCACCGCGCCACTTCCCCTGCCATTGCATGCACCCGCTCCGCATCGCGCGGAACGTCGCGCCGCACCCTGCTGGGCGCCCTGTCGCTGGCCCTGGCCAGCATGGCCACCGCGGGCCTGATGCTGGGCAGCCAGCCGGCACACGCCGCCGATGCCGCCTCGTCGGCCCCGAAATTCAAGGTCGTCACCACCTTCACCATCATCGCCGACATGGCGCGCAACGTGGCCGGTGATGCCGCCGACGTGCAGTCGATCACCAAGCCTGGCGCCGAGATCCACGACTACCAGCCCACGCCGGGAGACCTGGTGCGGGCCCAGGGTGCGCAGCTGGTGCTGTGGAACGGGCTGAACCTGGAGCGCTGGTTCGAGCGCTTCTTCCATCGGCTGAAGAAGGTGCCGGGTGTGGTCGTGACCGAGGGCATCAAGCCCATGTCGATCACCGAGGGCCCCTATTCCGGCAAGCCCAACCCGCATGCCTGGATGTCGCCGGAAAACGGCATCATCTACGTGGACAACATCCGCGACGCCCTCATCCAGCATGACCCGGCCCATGCGGACACGTACCGCACCAACGCCGAACGCTACAAGCAGCAGATCCGGGCCACCATCGACCCCATCCGCCAGCAGGTCGAGGCCCTGCCGGCGCAGAAGCGCTGGCTGGTGAGCAGCGAGGGCGCCTTCAGCTACCTGGCGCGCGACTTCGGGCTGCGCGAGCTGTATCTGTGGCCGATCAACGCCGACCAGCAGGGCACGCCGCAGCAGGTGCGCCATGTCATCGATGAGGTGCGCAAGCATCACATTCCGGCCGTCTTCAGCGAAAGCACCGTGTCGGCCGCGCCCGCCCAGCAGGTGGCCCGCGAAACCGGGGCACACTACGGGGGTGTCCTCTACGTGGATTCGCTGAGCGAACCGGACGGTCCGGTGCCCACCTATCTGGACCTGCTGCGCGTCACTTCCGAAACCCTTGCCAAAGGCCTGTCTCATTGAACAAGGACGCTTCCGATCCCTCCCGCCTGCGGCCGGCAACGGCCGATGACGACCCCGCGTGCCGTGCCGGACTGGACGTGCGCGGGGTCACCATCACCTACAACAACGGCCATACGGCGCTGAGGGACGCCGGCTTCTGCACGCCCCTGGGCAGCATCACTGCCCTGGTAGGCGTCAACGGCAGCGGCAAGTCCACGCTCTTCAAGGCCATCATGGGTTTCCTGAAACCGGCGGCCGGCACCATCCAGGTGCTGGGCCAGTCGGTTTCGGCCGCCATCGGCCGGAACCTGGTGGCCTACGTACCGCAGAACGAGGAGGTGGACTGGGACTTCCCGGTACTGGTGAAGGACGTGGTGATGATGGGCCGTTACGGCCACATGGGCTTCTTCCGCCGCCCGCGCCCGGCCGACCGCGAGGCGGTCGACCAGGCGCTGCAGCGCGTGCAGATGCTCGAGCTGCGTCACCGCCAGATCGGTGAGCTGTCGGGCGGCCAGAAAAAGCGCGTGTTCCTGGCCCGCGCGCTGGCCCAGCAGGCGCAGGTGATCCTGCTGGACGAGCCCTTTACCGGGGTGGACGTGAAGACCGAGGACGCCATCATCGAGCTGCTGAAGGCGCTGCGCGATGAAGGCTGCGTGATTCTCGTCTCCACCCACAACCTGGGCAGCGTGCCCGAGTTCTGCGACCGCACGGTGCTGGTGAAGAACACGGTGCTCACCTACGGTCCCACCGAGCAGGTCTTTACCCGCCCCAATCTGGAGCTGGCCTTTGGCGGTGTGCTGCGCCACTTCGACCTGCCGCATTCGCACGATGACGCGGGCGGCCCCCTGCCCGTGGGCATCATGACCGATGACGAGCGCCCGCTGGTGCTGGTGGGTGGGCGTTCCGCCGTGCGCGGCAACCCGGACAGCATCACGGCCCTACCGTCGTCCGGCAGGAGCAACCCCGCATGAGCTGGGCGCTGCTGCTGGAACCCTTCGGCTATGCCTACATGACCAACGCCATGTGGGTGGCCACGCTGGTGGGCGCGGTCTGCGCCTTCCTGTCGTGCTTCCTGATGCTGAAGGGATGGTCGCTGATCGGTGACGCGCTATCGCATTCGATCGTGCCGGGGGTGGCCGGTGCCTACATGCTGGGACTGCCCTTCTCGGCCGGCGCGTTCTTTGCCGGGCTGATGGCTGCCGGCGCCATCGGCTTTCTCAACCGCCACACCCGTCTGAAGCCCGATGTGATTATCGGCCTGATCTTCAGCACCTTCTTCGGGCTGGGGCTCTTCATGGTGTCGGTCTCGCCCACGAGCGTCAACATCCAGACCATCGTGCTGGGTAATGTCCTGGCCGTCACGCCGGGCGACATGCTGCAGCTGGTCATCATCGGCGCCGTCACGCTGACCGTGCTGCTGCTGAAGTGGAAGGATCTGCTGGTCATCTTCTTCGACGAGGCCCATGCACGCAGCGTGGGCCTGCACCCGGGGCCGATGAAGCTGATCTTCTTCGCGCTGCTGGCCGCCTGCACCGTGGCAGCCATGCAGACGGTAGGGGCCTTCCTGGTCATTGCGCTGATCGTCACACCTGGCGCCACCGCCTACCTGCTGTCGGACCGCTTCGGCCACGTCATCATCATTGCCACCGTCATTGGCGCCGTCAGCAGCTTCATCGGCGTCTATACCAGCTACTTCCTTGATGGCGCCACGGGTGCGGTGGTGGTGCTGGTGCAGGCGGCCCTCTTCGCGCTGGCCTTCCTGTTCGCCCCCACCCATGGCCTGCTGGCCGCCCGGCGTCGGCGGCGTCAGGCCGTGAGCGGCTGACACCGGGGCCGCATCCAGCGGCCCGCTGTCGCTCTTCCCGTCTTCCTCATCCACCCGCCAGTTCCTGCCCCTTTCCGATCCCCTTTTCCACCATGGACCTCGACACCCTGCTGCTTCCCCTGCAATTCGACTTCATGCGGGACGCACTGCTGATGGCGGCGGTGGTGGCCGTGCCCTGTGCGCTGCTGTCGTGCTTTCTGGTGCTGAAGGGCTGGGCGCTGATGGGGGACGCCATTTCGCACGCCGTCTTCCCGGGCGTGGTGATCGCCTACATGATCGGCATCCCGCTGGCGGTGGGGGCCTTCGTGGCCGGCATGGGCTGCGCGCTGCTCACGGGCTACGTGAACGAGCACAGCCGCATCAAGCAGGACACAGTGATGGGCGTGGTGTTCTCCAGCATGTTCGCCCTGGGGTTGCTGCTGTATGTCTGGGCGCGTAGCGAGGTGCATCTGGAACACATCCTGTTTGGCGACGTGCTGGGCACCAGCCCGCAGGATCTGCTGGAAAGCGGCAGCATTGCCCTGGTGGTGGCCGGCTGGATCAGCCTGAAATGGCGCGACCTGATGCTGCAGAGCTTCGACCCCGTCCAGGCCCGCACAGCGGGGCTGCCCGTGCGCCTGCTGCACTATGCGCTGCTGGCGGCGGTGTCGCTGGCCGTGGTGGGGGCGCTGAAGTCGGTGGGTATCGTGCTGACCATCTCGCTGCTGATCGCCCCGGGTGCCATCGCCCGGCTGCTCACCCGCACCTTCGGCCGCATGCTGGTGGTGGCGGTCCTGCTGACGGTCATGACCTCGCTGGTGGGCGTCTACCTGGCCTTCTTCCTGGACAGTGCGCCGGCTCCCACCATCGTGCTGCTGCTGGCCCTGCAGTTCATCGTGGCGCTGGGCATCGGCACGCGGCGGGAGCGTCGGGCACAGGCGTCGCTCAACCTTCCAGACAGGCTTCCAGCCCAGGAGCTACCTTGGAAACCTGAAACTCGGTGAGCTGGTAGTCGGCCACGCCCGCTTGGTGGAAGGGATCTTCCGCCAGGATGCGTTCGGCGTCGGCCCGGCTTTCGGCACGCATCAGGATGACGCCGCCGGTGCGCGGCTGCTTGCGGCCGGACATGAGCACGCTGCCGGCAGCGTACTGCCTGTCCAGCCAGGCGCGATGCGCCTCAAGGTGCTGCTCCACCTCGGCCAGGGGTTTGATGTAGCTGAGAGAGACGAGGAACATGAAAAGCCCAGATATCAGGGACAAGGGCTGAAACCATATCACACGGCCTGCTGACGGAAACTGGCAGGGGGCGTGGCTATCATGGTCTAGTGGGTGATGTTCCCGGGCCTACGTGCCCCAAAGACGGCATTCCCCGAGGCTTCGCCCCCCGGGGTGTCCCTTCGTCACCCCTCCCCATCCACCCTCTCCCTCCGGAGCCCTGACATGCACACCTTCAATCATCGGGATGGCCAGCACCTGGACATCGACGGCGCACGCATCTACGTGGAGGAACAGGGCAACCCGGACGGGCCGGCGCTGCTGTTCCTGCCGGGCGGCTTCGACCAGATCGAGACCTGGAACCTGCTCACGCCGGGGCTGGCCGCCACGCACCGCCTCATCGGCATCGACAGCCGTGGGCACGGCCGGTCCACGCTGGGCCCGCAGCCGCTGTCCTACCGGCGCCTGGAAGAGGACGTGAAGGCCGTCGTGCGGCATCTGGGACTGACGCACTATGGCGTCATTGGCCACAGCGATGGCGGGATCGTGGCGCTGCGGCTAGCGGCCGATCCGACCAATCCGGTCACGCACATCATTCCCATCGGGGCCCAGTGGGAACTGCCGCCTGATGATCCGGCCCGCGAGGAGCTGGCAAAGGCCACCCCCGACTTCTGGCGGAAGCTCTTCCCGGGAACCCGCCAGACCTATGGCGTGGGCACCTACGAGGCGCTGAACCCCGAACCGGACTTCGATGCCTTTGCCCGAGCCGTGCTGACCATGTGGCTGAGCGACGGTGATGACGCCTATCCGGGCGAGCACATCCGCGCCATCCGTGCCCGGACGCTGATCATCCACGGCGAGGAGGATCCCTTCGTCAGTCGCCCCCACACCCAGGCCCTGCTGGACCGGGTACCGCATGCGAAGCTGCTGCACCTGCCGTTCACGGAGCATTCGGCCCACGAAGAGCGGGTGGACTGGGTGCTGCCGGTGATTCGGGAATTCCTGGGGACTTCAGACGCCCTTGAAGAGCCTGTGAAAGAATAGGAGACGATCCACGCACAGGAGGGCTCACGATGTCTGAATACACGACGGTTCAATCCGGCAGCACGACGGCAACCGACACCGCTCCCACGGTCGACGCGGTGGTCTTCGACCTGGGCGGGGTGCTGGTGGACTGGAACCCGCGCTATCTGTACCGCAAGATCTTCAGCACCGAGGCCGAGGTGGAAGACTTCCTGGGCCGGGTCTGTACGGCGGAATGGAATCAGGAGCAGGACCGGGGCCGCCCCTGGGCCGAGGCGGTGAAGCTGCTGCAGGCGCAGTTTCCGCAACATGCCGACGAGATTGCCGCCTACCACCTGCGCTGGCCCGAGACGCTGAATGGCGAGCTGCCCGAATCGGTGGCCCTGCTGGAGCAGCTGCGCAGCGAGCCGGTGCGGCTGCTGGCACTGACCAACTGGTCGGCCGAGACCTTCCCGGTGGCGCGCGAACGCTTTGCCTTCCTGCAATGGTTCGAGGACATCATCGTGTCCGGCGAGGAGAAGGTGATCAAGCCGGACGCCGAGATCTTCGGGCTGCTGGTGCAACGCCATGGGCTGATGCCGGAGCGCACGGTGTTCATCGACGACTCGTTGCGCAACGTGGAGGCGGCCCGGGCACTGGGCTTTCGGGGCATCCACTTCACCGGGACGGATTCGCTGCGCAACGGCCTGCAGGCGCTGGGGCTGCTGCAGCACGCCTGAGAAGAGAAGCTCGGCAGAGCGAAAAGACAAAAAGCCGACACCCGCGCGCTACGGGAATCGGCTTTTCAGGTATGGGTGCAGAGGGAACAGGCCCGCTGCACTCAACCGGTTGTGCGGATCATCGGCCGGGCGATGCCGGCCGACAAGGCACCATCAGGCCATGGCCTTGATGGCTGCCGACAGCCGGCTCTTGTGGCGGGCAGCGGCGTTCTTGTGGATGATCTTCTTGTCGGCGATGGAATCGATGACGCTCATCGAAGCCCGGAACTGGGCCGTGGCGGCTTCCTTGTCGCCAGCGGCAACGGCCTTGCGCACCTTCTTGATGGCGGTACGCAGGCGCGAACGCAGGCTGCTGTTGTGGGCGTTCAGTTGGACTGCCTGGCGAGCACGTTTGCGCGCCGACGCGATGTTTGCCATGGAGCGGTTTCCTCTAGGAGCCCGAGGGCTCTGGTAGACAACGGGAACGACTGCGGGCCGCCCGGTTGCGTATGTTCACGATCGGGCAACACTGCCCGAAAACTAAGCTTATCATTATAGCGTCCGATCTTCGGTGCCTTCAAGTCTGCGACAGGGCATGATGCGTCCGGGCCGCCTCGGACAGCCCTTCCCGTCACCTTCACCCCGCTTTCCATCGTGAATCTGCTCCGCGCTGCCGCCACCATCAGTGGCCTGACCCTCGTTTCCCGCATCCTGGGCCTGGTCCGGGAGACGCTGGTGGCCTCGGTCTACGGCGCGGGGGCGCTGACGGACGCCTTCTTCGTGGCCTTCCGCCTGCCCAACATGCTGCGACGGCTGTTTGCCGAAGGGGCTTTCACGCAGGCCTTCGTGCCGGTGCTGGCGCAGAGCCAGCAGCATTCGCCCGAGGAAACGCGCCGGGTGCTGGATGCGGTGGCGACGATGCTGTTCTGGGTGCTGACGGCCGTGGTGGCCGTGGGCGTGCTGGCCGCGCCGTGGCTGGTGTGGATGGTGGCCAGCGGCCTGCGGCAGGATCCGCAGACCTTTTCCATTGCCGTGCTGATGACGCGCTGGATGTTCCCGTACATCCTGCTGATCTCGCTGGTGGCGCTGGCCGCTGCGGTGCTGAACCTCTGGAAGCGCTTCGCGGTGCCGGCGTTCGCCCCCGTGCTGCTGAACATCTCCATCATCCTGGCGGCGCTCTTTCTCAGCCCGTACTTCGATCCGCCGGTGCTGGCCCTGGCGGCCGGCGTGATGATCGGCGGCGTGCTGCAGCTGCTGTGGCAGGTGCCGTCGCTGGTTCGCATCGGCATGCTGCCGCGCATCCGGCTGTCGTTCTGGCACGCGCTGAAGGATCCGGCCGTGCAGCGGGTGATGAAGAACATGGCCCCCACGCTGCTGGCGGTGTCGGTGGCGCAGTTCAGCCTCATCATCAACACGCAGATTGCCTCATGGCTGGCGCCGGGCAGCGTGTCGTGGGTCAGCTACGGCGACCGGCTGATGGAGTTCCCCACCTCGCTGCTGGGCATCGCCATGGGCACGCTGCTGCTGCCCAGCCTCTCGCAGGCCAACGCGTCGGGCAACACGCAGCGCTACAGCGACCTGCTGGACTGGGGGCTGCGGCTGGCACTGCTGCTGGCCACGCCGGCCATGGTGGGTCTGGCGCTGATGGCCAAGCCGCTAACGGCGCTGCTTTTTCACTATGGCGCCTTCAGCGAGCATGACCTGCTGATGACCTCGCACACGGTGCGCGCCTACGGGGCCGGGCTGTTTGCCCTGACGGCCGTGCGCATCCTGGCGCCGGGCTTCTTTGCCAAGCAGGATGTGCGCACGCCGGTGAAGATCGCCGTGACGGTGCTGATCTGCACGCAGCTGATGAACCTGGCGCTGGTGCCGTGGCTGGCCCATGCCGGGCTGGCGCTCTCCATCTCGCTGGGCGCCTGGCTGAACGCCGGCTGGCTGCTGCGCGGCCTGAAGAAGCGCGGCAGCTACACGCCCCGTCCGGGCTGGCGGCCCTTCATGCTGAAAGTGGCGCTGGCACTGGCCGTGATGTCGGCCCTGCTGGGCTGGGGTGCCGAGTCCTTCGACTGGGCTGCGCTGCAGGCCACGCCCTGGCTGCGCATTGCCATGGTGCTGGGCATGGTGGCCGGCGGCGCCCTGCTCTACTTCGGGCTGCTGATGGCCATGGGGCTGAACATCCGGCAGGTGATGCGGCCGCCGGCGGAGAACGGTTGAGGGCCGCGCACGGTGCTGATGACGGCGAACTACCAGTTCTGAGCCCGGTGCAGCCCAACGGTGCCGGCCGTCCACGCATCGGACGGCTGCACCGCGGGCAAGGAGCCGGGTACACCATGGGGAACCTGTGCCTTCGGAAGGCAGCCATGCCTGACAGCAGGCAAGCCCCTTCCGGTGCCGTGCATCCCCATCCGCCATGCAAGCCGCCCAGCCCGAGACCCCGTCAGCCCTTCCCTGCCCCTCCTGCCGCGCCCCGATGCGGACGCTGCGGCTGGGCGGGCAGCATGACACCGAGATCGTGCTGGACCTGTGCTTTGCCTGTCATGGCATCTGGTTCGACCGGCGCGAGAACCTGCTGCTGTCACCTGACGGCGTGCTGACGCTCTTTCGCACCCTGCACGCCCACCGTGATGATCCGCAGCTTCCGTTGAAGGAACGCATGGCCTGCCCGCGCTGCCGGCAGGCGCTGGTGCGCGGCACCGACCGCACCATCAGCGGCGCCTATACGGTTCATCGCTGCCCCCGCCAGCACGGGCATTTCAGCACCTTCCCGGCCTTCATGGTGGAAAAAGGCTTCGTGCGCCCACTGGCGCCCGCCGAGGTGCAGGCACTGGCCCGCACACTGCGGGTCATCCATTGCAGCAGCTGCGGCGCCCCGGTGGATCTGCGTCAGCACCATGCGTGCCCCTACTGCCGCTCGGCCTTCTCGTTGCTGGATCCGGACGCGGTGACGCAGGCCATGCAGCGCTACCAGGAACGCAGCGAGCAGCAGGCCCAGGCCGCCCAGGTCGGCACGCAGGGCGAGAAAGCCCTGCCTGCCGAGGCGCGCGCCAGCCTGACGCTGGCCCGACACCAGGCCGGCTATCTGCAGGAAAAGCACCGCCAACGAGAACAGATAGAGCGCTGGCGTGAGAGCAGCTTGCCCGGAAGCCCGCCCTTCATGGACGAGCTGTGGAGCTGGGGACTGTCGCTGCTGTGGCGCACCATCCGGCGGCTGTGGTGAAGGAAAGAAAGAGTTGGTCTGCCAGCCGATGTTGTTTTGTCCACCCGCCGACGACCCTATCCTCCCGCCATTGGCTCCGACGGAGGACAGGCTGAGCGGCAAACTGGCGGACAGTCGGCGTGTGACTACTTGAAGAAGACCCCCAGCAGCACGCCCAGGAAGACGGCGGCGCCAAACCAGTTGTTGTGGTTGAAGGCGGCAAAGCACCCTTCGCGGGTGCGGTGACGGATGAGGAAGTAGTGGTAGATGGCCACGCCAGCCGCCAGCACGATGCCGACCCAGTACCAGGACGACAGCCCCTCGCGGGCAAAGGCCCAGACCAGCAGCAGCAGGCTGATGGCGTAGCAGCTCATGACCGCCAGCACGTCGTGACGGCCGAAGGTGATGGCCGAGGTGCGGATGCCGATCTTCAGGTCATCGTCGCGGTCCACCATGGCGTATTCGGTGTCATAGGCCACTGTCCAGAAGATGTTGGCCAGCAGCATGATCCAGGCCGACAGCGGGACGGTATCGGTCAGTGCGGCAAAGCCCATCGGGATGCCGAAACCGAAGGCGATGCCCAGGTAGGCCTGCGGGATGGCGAAGAAGCGCTTGAAGAACGGATAGCTGCCAGCCAGCACGGCCGCCACCACGGCCAGCCCCCAGACCAGCGGCCCGAAGGGAAAGACCAGGGGGAGCGCCAGCAGGCTGAGCACGACGAAGACGGCCACGGCCTCCCAGGGCGCAATGGCCTTGCGGGCCAGCGGCCGGTCGACGGTGCGAGCCACTTCGCCGTCGAAGTCGCGGTCGGCGAAGTCGTTGATGGCGCAGCCGGCCGAACGCATCAGCACGGTGCCCAGACAGAAAGCGAACAGGGGATAGGCTGGCGGCCAGCCATGGCTGGCCACGAACAGCGCCCATAGCGTGGGCCAGACCAGCAGCAGAATGCCGATGGGCTTGTGCAGGCGCACCAGCCGGACGTACAGGCCCAGCCGGTGCAACCAGGGATGCCCGCCCGATGCGGGGGTGTCGGTCACTGCTGTTCCTTGCCCAGCAGGAGTTGCACGGCGTGACGCGCGGCGATCCATTCCTCGTTGGTGGGCTGGATCACGACCTTGACGGCACTGTCGGGCGTGGAGATGACCGGAGCATTGGCCTTGTTGGCTTCCTGATCCACCTTGATGCCGAAGTAGGTCATCCCTTCCAGGATGCGACGGCGGATCTCGGCGCTGTTCTCACCCACACCGGCGGTGAATACCAGCATGTCGATGCCATTCATCATGGCAATGAGCGAACCGATCTGGCGGATGACCCGACGCACGTAGAGGCGCATGGCGTCGCGGATGCGTTCGCCGACCTCGCCTTCCTCGTTCTCGCGGGCCAGCAGCACCCGCGGCTCGGGCGACAGGCCGGAAACGCCCAGCAGGCCCGACTTGTGGTACAGCATGCGGGTCATGTCCTTCAGGCTGAGCTTTTCCGATTCCATCAGGAAGAGGATGGCGCCGGGATCGAGGGTGCCGGGACGGGTGCCCATCATCAGGCCGTCGAGCACCGAGAAGCCCATGGTGGTGGACTGGCTCTTCAGGTCCTCCATGGCGCAGAGGCTCGCGCCGCTGCCCAGGTGGGCCACGATGACCTTGCCCTTGGAGATGTCCCCATAGAGCTCGGGCAGTGACAGCGCCATGTACTCGTACGACAGGCCATGGAAACCATAGCGGCGCAGGCCCTTGTCCCAGACCTCATGCGGCAGCCCCAGCTGCTTCTCCACCTTGGGCATGGTGTAGTGGAAGGAGGTATCGAAACAGGCCACCTGCGGCAGGTCGGGCACGCCATCCATCAGTGCGGCAATGGCTTCCAGCGCGTAGGGCTGATGCAGCGGGGCCAGCGGGATGTAGCTCTTCAGGTCTGCCAGCACCTCGGCATCCATGCGCACCGGATGCGAATACTTGGGGCCGCCATGCACGACGCGGTGTGCCACACCGATGAGCCGGCGCTGGCCCACGCGCTTGCGGACCCGCGCACGGATGTAGTCGATCGCGGCAACGTAGGGGCGGCGGCCGTCATCTTCGGTACGCAGCGGGCCACAGGGGGTATCGGTGTCCTCGTAGGTGACATTGGGGCCGCCAATGTCCACCGCCTTGCCGCTCCACATCGGGCGCTTGGGCAGCGGATGTTCGGCAGCATCGTACAGGGCGAACTTGATGCTGGACGAACCACAGTTCAGGACCAGGACCAGCCCTTCGTCGAGGCCGGATTCGGAAATGTTCGATTCGGTTCTTGTGCTCATGGGGGGTAATGGAAAGGTCCTGTGTCGATGAACGACAGCGGGGGTTCAAAGGGAAAGCGTGATCAGAGTATAGCGGCGCTGTCGGAAAAAATGCCCGGGACGGCATTAGGGAAAACGCCGGATTCTAGGGAAAACGCCGGCCCGCTCAGGGAAAGCAGACATGACGAGATTCTGACGCGCAAAGGGGGCAATTTCATGAGGCGCCAAATCACTCCTGCGGCAGCAGCCTGGAACGCTCATCGAATATCGAGCGGCAATCGAACAGCGGGCGGTCATCGAATAGTGGCGGAGCCTTGCTGCGCCGGACCTGGGCGCCCTTCCCGCTGCTCCTGCGCTGATGGATCCGGCGCTGCGTGCGGCAGGAGGGATCTTCCGCACGATGGCCCTGGAAGCGGGATGCCGTGCGAGCCCCTTTAGCCGGCATGCTTCGGGATCGGGCCGGAGCGGCCTCCTCTGGGAGCCGGGCTGCCGGGGATCTCACCGCTGCAGAGAGCCCGGCTACAGGTCTCTCTGCTGAGGGCAGCCCGGCTGCGGACCGCCCTGCCCCGGAACGCCCCCTGGTCGCGCGCCCCGGGCGCGCCGTAGTGGCTCTGGAGGGCAGACGCGGGTTGCCCCGGATGACCTCGATGGGGTGATCTGTAGCCCCCGCATGGCGCGGCGGAGGCATCGGGACGCGGCCGGGACGAGCAGTTGCAGCGCCCACCGGAACAGGGGCACCCGGAGCCAGGGGGCCCTGGACATGGGCGCCAAGGGCATTGGCACCCATGACATGGATACTTTGGACACCGGCGCCGCGGACCTCGGTTCCTTGAGTATCAGCCGCCCAGGCACCGACGCTCCGGACATGACCCCGACGCCCGTGCACGGCCCGATCCTGCACGCCCCCAGGCTGCCGGTGCGACACGAGAAGACCCGCTTCCTGCCACTGCCGAAGGCGGCGTGCGCCCACGCCGCGAACCCGGCGGGCCAGGTCGTCAAGACTGGCAAAGGGCTGACGTTCTCGCTCGGCGATGATGCGCGCCGCCATGGCTGGCCCGATGCCTCGCAGGGTCTGCAGCTGCTCGGCCGTGGCACGGTTGGCGTCGATGGCGGGGACGGCATCCGGAACGTTAGCGGCCACCACCATGGGGGCTGGCGCTCCATCCGTGGACAGATCCGCCGCCCATGCAGGAGCAGCGCCTGCCAGCAGCCACGGAAACAGCAGAAACGGCGACAGAAACGTCCGGAGGACGGCAACGAGCCGGGCAAGTCGGCTCGTGGGTGGCGACAGGGCAGCCCCTGCCCGGAAGATGGTCTGCATGGCGAACTCCCCGTCTGCCGTGCCGTCCGAGCGGATGCGGCACGCCAAAGGGAGAGAGCCTAGCGCGCTGGCGGGAGCCGGCGCATCAGACAAGTGGCCGAGTCATGCTCGGCCAACAGGAGGTGCGAAAAGGTGCGAAGGGGTGCGAAGGGGTGTGGAACAGCAGGAAGGGTCAGGAGACGCTTTCCTCGCCCGGCCGCGGGCCGTAGCTGTCCCAACGGCCGCAGCCCGGGCACTGCCAGTAGTACTGCTGGCCGCGGAAGCCGCAGACACGGCAGCCATAGTGGCTCATGCGCTGGGTGAGCTTGCGCAGCGTGGCCGCCAGCGCGTCCTCGTCCAGGTCTTCCACCGTGGCGGGGCCGTTCTTGTCGCCGCGACGTGAGAGCGACAGCAGCACCTGCAGGCCGCTGAGGGTGGGATGCTTGTTGACCAGCTGGCGCACCCACTGGGCGGCAGCGGCCTTGCCATCCAGGCGGCTGATGGCCTCGGACATGGCGCGCAGCATTTCCGGTGCCTGGGCAACATCCAGCTGCTGCAGCCGCGCAATGGCCAGGCGAACGCCTTCGTCGCCGCCCACGGCATCGGCGGCCTTGAGCCAATGGTCGACCACGCGCTCGACCTGCTCGGGGTGCTTGTCGGCCAGCTTGGTCCACGCCTCGATGGCCGCGGCTGGCTGACCTTCGGCCAGCGCGATTTCGCCTTCGACGACGAGCGGACGCGGATGATCGGGCAGCGCCTGCTGGGCCTGCACGACGAACTGGTGCGCCTTGTCGAACTGGCGGGCACGCAGTGCCGCCATGGCCAGCTCGCAGGAAGCCTGGGCGATGATGAGTTTCGGATCGAAGCCGGGCTCGGCCGGCGTGGCGCGCGCCAGGTCAACGACGCGCTCCCAGTCGTGGCTGCGCTGGGCGATCTCCAGCCGCTGCCGCGAGGCGGCTTCGGCGTATTCGGTCCCCTGCAGCCGGTTGAAGCTGTCTTCGGCGCGGTCGACAAGACCGGCCTTCAGGAAGTCGAGGCCCAGCTCATAGAGGGCGTGGGCACGGGTGCGGTCATCCAGGTCGGGGCGGTCCACCAGGTTCTGGTGCACGCGGATGGCACGGTCGGTCTCGCCACGGCGACGGAACAGCGAGCCCAGGGCAAAGTGCAGTTCGCTGGCCTCGGGCTCGATGCGCACCACGTCCACGAAGGCATCGATGGCCTTGTCGGACTGCTCGTTCAGCAGCAGGTTGACGCCCCGGAAGTAGGCGTTGCCCATGGTTGCGGGACGCTCGTCCAGGCGCCCTTCACGGCGCGAGGCCACCCAGCCCAGACCGAACGCCAGCGGAATGGCCAGCAGCCACCAGTATTCGAACTCCATGGATCAGGGGGCCGGCAGGCGGCTGGAAGAACCGATGAGCGTGGCGTCGTCAGAGACGTGGCCAAGTTTTTCCTGCAGGCGCTCGACGTCGCGGCGCAGGCGCTTGACCTGGCGACGCTGACGCATGACGCGCGGCGCCAGCGTGAGCAGGCCCACGATCATGCCCAGCGCAAAGAAGCCCAGCAGGAAGACCACCAGCGGCGCGTCGAAGCCGACTTCCTGCTTGCCGAACACGCCAAGGTGCACGACCTCGGTGTTGCCCAGCGCAAACCCCAGCAGGGCGATGAAGATGACGATTTTGATCAGCCAGGCGATGAGGTGCATGGGCAAAGGACCGAAGTGTCAGGAAGCGGTCGCATGCAGCGCCCGGTCGACGCTTTCCCGCAACTGCTTGCCGGGTTTGAAATGGGGAACCAGTTTCTCGGGCACCGGCACAGGTTCGCCGGACTTGGGGTTGCGCCCCATCCGGGAATGGCGGTGCGACAGTGCAAAGGTGCCGAAGCCACGGATCTCGATGCGATGCCGATCGGCCAGGGAACGGGCCATGGCGTCCAGGATGGTACGCACGGCGTATTCGGCATCCTTGGCCACCAGCTGCGGAAAGCGTTCCGCCAGCTTGGCGATCAGCTCCGACTTGGTCATCGTGCCGGGGGCTGACTGGTCATCCGCGTCGAGGGTATCGGTCACTGCCATCTTTTGCCGTCGGGAAAGTCCGAAAGGAACCAACCGGAAGAAACCGGAACGGAAGGAGGTGTGAAAGCTTCGCCCGGGAACGGGGATGCCACCTGCCTATGATAGTGGACAACGGCCCACCTGTCCGGATGACGGGGTAAACCCCTGCCCTACCGCCACACGGGCGCAACGGGCGAGCGCTCAGGAGCCTGGGCGCAGATCGGCCGGTTCTGCTGGAATGCGTCGGGCGGTGCTTCCCCGGGCGGGCGTCGCGCGCCCCCGCGGAGGCGGACCGGGCGGAGAACGAGCCCGGCCCCGGCCTCGTGCGGCGCGGACCGGCGCATGCCCGAACGGACCCTAGCTCCCTTCGATTGCGGCGCGGCGGATCTTGTACCAGTTGAACACGCGGAGGGGGTTGTCCCTGGGCAGGGTCCTCTGGGTGAAACGGCGGGGTTTCTCCAGCAGGACGCCTTGGTGCGCCAGTTCCTCTCCGAGTGCGATCATCTGGAGCTCGGTGTACTCCTTCGGAGTGACGAACGCCCTGTCGTCGAATACCCAAGTGGCGTGGAAGCAGACGAGCGTGGTCTTATTCGCGTACGCGCCATCCAGTGGGGCGGCGATGCCGACTTGGAAGGGGGCGGGGTTGGAAAGCCGAATTTTGCGGGAGAACAGGAGCACGAGTCCGAGAGGGAGGAGCTCGAGGAGGTCGTTCTGGAACGCCGCTTCGAATCCGCCGCCCCCTAGTACTTCAGTGCCGGTGTATCCGAGTTCCCTGAGGCGGCTGTCCATGTTGTAGTCCGGGACCTCGCAATCCAGGGCGTGCCAGAACGCGACAGCCCGGCGCACGGCCTCCTCGGGCCCGACGCCCACCTGGTACTCGTAGTACCGCGTGCAGCCGAACTCTGCGCGTAAGAACCCCATCCCGTCCCCCTATTCTTCCAGTGCTCCGGCGGTGCTACGACTAGCGTACGGGCTCGGGCCAGCCGGGGTCCGGGTGGGCAGCCCTATGGGATGCGCTGACGACGCCCGTCCCCGGTGACGCGCCCCGCCCGGGCTGCGCCGGTGCGCTGGGCCCCTGACGGTAGGCTGGTCCCAGTTCGTCATCGCGACTGGGAAGAGGGATCAGCATGGCCGGAGACAGAGGGCGCCCCGGCGCCATCCGCAAGAAGGGCACCAAGAAGGGCGCGCAGGTCGGCACCGGCGGCCATTCGCGGCGCCGCCTGGAGGGCAAGGGGCCCACCCCCAAGGCCGAGGACCGCCCGTACCACCCCGCCCACAAGCGCAGAGCGCGGCGCGAGGCCCGCGAGGCGCAGGAGGCCGCGATCGCCCGTGCCCGTGCGAAGAGCTCGATACGGGTCCCCGCCGACCACGAGCTCATCGCGGGGCGCAACCCGGTGGCCGAGGCTGCCCGCGCGGGCGTGCCCATCGAGCGGGTCTTCGTGCTCGACAACGTCAAGGACGACCGCGTCGAGGAGGTCATCCGCCTCGCCTCGTCTCTGGGCGCGCCGGTCTTCGAAGTGACCAGGCGGGACCTGGACGTCGCCACCGACGGCGCCTCCCACCAGGGGGTCGCGATCGAGGTCCGCGGCTACGAGTACACGCCCGTGGACGACCTCATCGCCGGCTCCGTCCAGCAGGCGGGCCATCCGCTGCTCGTGGCCCTCGACCAGGTCACCGACCCCCACAACCTGGGTGCCGTGCTGCGCTCCGCCGGCGCTTTCGGCGGCGACGGCGTCATCATCCCAGAGCGCCGTAGCGCGGGCGTGACCACTGCCGCGTGGAAGGTGTCGGCGGGCGCGGCCGCCCGCGTGCCCGTGGCGCGCGCGACCAACCTGGTGCGGGCCCTGGAGGACTGCAAACGGACGGGCTTCTTCGTCGTCGGACTCGACGGGGGAGGGGACGCCCCGCTGCGCGGCCTCCCCTTGGCGGACGGGCCCCTGGTCCTGGTAGCGGGGGCTGAGGGCACGGGCCTGTCGCGCCTGGTGCGCCAGACCTGCGATCAGATCGTGTCCATCCCCATCTCCAGCGCCGTGGAGTCCCTCAACGCGGCGGTCGCCACGGGGATCGCCCTGTACGAGGTGGCGTCCGTGCGCGCTGGGGGCTAGTCCTTCCTCAGCCAGTTGGCGGGCGCCAATGGGTGCGAGTCCGGCAGGGCCTGCTCGGTGGTGAACCAGGGCCGTTCATCAGGAGCCCGGAGGGGGCGACGCGGTCGCGGAAGAGCTGCATGCGCGCCTTGACGAATTCTTCCGCTCCGTACAGGGCGCTATCGCGTATGCGGTCGGGGCCCGTGCGGAAGAAGACCAGGTCCGCGCCGCCCGTCTGCGAGGAGGAGGGGGAGGCGGCGATGTTGACCACGTAGGCGGTCCTCAGCAGGCGGGCCACCAGCAGGAACGGCAGCCCGGCGGGCGGGAAGACCTCCATGCACCCTTCTCCCGCCGCCCCGAAGAACCCTCCTGCCCTGGAGCCGCCCCGCATCTCCGCTCCCGTCCAGCCGAGGGGGAGCAGGCGGGCGTTGACATCGCGCTTCGTCGTGCGGCACCCCTGGGACCGCCAGTAGTCGATCCCGTGCCCCAGCGCGTCCTCCGGCGGGCACGAGAGCGTGTACCAGCAGTAAGTGCAGCGGGTGATGGGCAGTCCTTTGGCCATGAGTAGTGCATTCCATCAGTAGCCGCCAGTGGCGGACGGTGGGCGCCACTGGCGGGAAGGACGGGGCGGCGGATCCGCTGTCCGGCGGCAGGGGGGCAACCGCCTTCAGGGCGGGCGCTGTGTTGCGCCCCCCCTGAAGGGGGAAGCGTACCCTGAACGCGGGTGCGGGGTGCGTAGCGGTTCGTCAGAGGGACCAGAGTTCTTTGACCGTGTCCTCGGCCTTGTTGTAACTGTCAAGCGCGTCCTGGAGGGCATTGATGGTGTTCTGCAGGATATCGGTGTGCGAGGTCCCTTCGTCCTCCATTCCGGTGAGACTGGTGAGCGCGGCATCAGACGTCTCGCCTTTCCATGAGGCCCCCAGGGAGGAATGGGTGTGCTGAACTTCGTCGAACTCCTTTTTGATGTCGGTCAATCCAGAGCTGAGGGAATCTATAATCTCCTGAAAACCTTGGGACTTCATCATGAGATCGGCTTCCATCATAGTCCTTTCAACTGTTGGGTTAGGTTCTCAATACGTTCCTGGAGGCTTTGAGCAGCTCCTGAAAGCTCGTCGCGAAGGGAATCGAGGCGGTCTTTCTCCTCGTCGTCCAACTCGTCTTCGAACGTTGACATGCGCTCTTCGCTGGTTTCTCTGATGTGTTGTGCCTCGGGTGATTTGTCCTCGCCCATGAGTACGGCGTCCAGGGTCGTCTCCTCCTTGTCGGTCCGGCGTTGGACGATCCTCCAGTCGTCGCCGTATTCACCGCGGCGCGCCGCGTCGGCCCAGTCGTCACGCCAATCGGCGTCCTCCTCTGTGCTGTCGAGTTCCTGGTTGATGGAATCGGTCATCGATTTCAGAGAGTCAATGATCGCGTAAATCTCTTCTATGGGGGATTCTGTGTTTGAGCCATGGTAGTTGGTTGTCATGCTCGTGCCGCCACTCCCCGGGCCGCGGCTTCGGCCAGATTCGACATGGTGTTTGCGACCTCAACCATTTGGGCTTTTCCTCGGACGAAACCTTCGATGGCGTCGACGATGAAGTTGATAACCATATAAATTCTGCGGATCATGGCGACATCCTCTTCGAAAGAGATGAGCGAATCAAGTGCGGCGGTCGCCCAACCTGCAACGGGAATGGAGGCTTCGGCAAGTTTCCTCAATAGGCTGTTGACCAGTTTGTTAATTGTTTCGCCAAGGTCTTTAGCGGCCTCTTTCAAGAAAAAACCGAATACCTTCAACAGTGTTGACATGAATCCAGCAGCCGCGCTCAATTTCGTTGTCGCGAGCGAAAGGGCGGCTATGAAGGCGCTAGCGAGCTCAGATCCTTCTCCGGTCCATTCCGCGAGTGCGGGGAGGGTTTCAGAGTCGTTCTGCCCGACCGCGACCAATGCGTCACCAATTTCCGTCCAGGCGGTTTCCGCCATGTTGACGAGGCGCCAGTCGCCGACAACGTATTTGAAAATGATATCGTTGAGCAGTGATATGCCGAACACTTTTTCGATAAACCAGTCGATGCTTCCGGCGACTACTCCGGCCGACCAACGGATATTCTCCATCTCGTTGTCGGGCGCTTCAGGGGTAACCAGGTAGGAGCTGGCGTCCTGGGATTCTTTCACGGAGCGGTCGGAGGTGGTTGCGTCCGCGACGCGTTGCTTAGCGCGATCTTTGAGGGTGTCAGCGTACTGACCGGCCTCTTGAAAACCCTGGCGTATCTGATCTTCCACAATGGGATCAGCTCCGCCGTAGAGGGCGCCGGCCTTGGTGGTTGCCTCCCCGAGTTGCGCGGGGCTGTCGCGCGGATCCTCGAAAGGGGGCGCGGTGGCTCCCACGGATTGAAGTGCGGACGAAAGGGCCTCGTACGCCGCCTTGTCAGCCTCGGCGTAGGCGTCCACTGTTTGCGTGAGCTTATCCGCCACACCTTGGTGGCATTTGGTTAGAAGCTCTACCGCTCCTAAACCTGTTGAAACAATGGTTTCATTAACCGGAATGAAAAGCGCGAAAAGAACGCCCTTTGTGCGTGGCACCTTAAGTGCTTTTCCGACCCAGGTTTTCCCTACGGATCCCCTGCCTGCGCCTATTGCTCCTCCGAGCTCCATGTGGCACCATTCGTCAAGGAAAGATTTAATGTTGGGCAGGTGGGTGGTTGCTTGTCGGTCGATCAACTGTTGGGATAGCTGAAGTGTGTCATATTTAACAGAAAGGTCCATGACGCATCCTTGGCTGGGCGGTTGATACTCTAAGTCTAGAACTGAATGGTATTTTTGTAAAATGGTTAAAATATAATATCGGTCAGACTATATTCTGTGTCGGTGCTCGTCGCGCAACTGGTGCCACGGTCCCGTCACCTTGCTCAGCCGGACGCGCCGTCCTCGCTGCTAGACTCGGGGGCGCTGCGGCCTCCGCCCAGCGCACTCGACCATACTTGGAGAACCTATGCCCGCCGTGATCGTGCTCGGCGCCCAGTGGGGCGACGAGGGCAAAGGCAAGGCGACCGACCAGATCGGTCAGCGCACTGACTACGTCGTCAAGTTCAACGGCGGCAACAACGCCGGCCACACCGTTGTAGTGGACGGCCAGAAGTACACCCTGCACCTGCTGCCCGCGGGCATCCTCTCCCAGGGGGTCACCCCCGTCATCGCCTCGGGGGTCGTCGTCGACCTCGACGTCCTCTTCGGCGAGGTCGAGGAGATGGAGGCGAGGGGCGTCGACTGCTCGCGCCTGCTGCTGTCCGCCAGCGCGCACATCATCCCCCCGTACAACCGCCTCATGGACCAGGCCAACGAGCGGGCGCGCGGCAACAACCTCATCGGCACGACCGGGCGGGGCATCGGCCCCACCTACGCGGACAAGATGAACCGCATCGGCCTGCGCGTCCAGGATCTCTTCCACCCGCAGGAGCTGCGCGCCAAAGTGGAGGCCGCCCTGGCCCCCAAGAACACTGTTTTCAAGGCGGTGGATCTGCCCGCGCTGGACCCCGCAGAGGTCTCCGACCACCTCCTGTCCTTCGCGGACCGCGTCCGCCCGATGGTGTGCGACGCCTCCCTGGTGGTCAACGACGCGCTCGACCGCGGTGGCACGGTGCTCTTCGAGGGCGGTCAGGCCACCATGCTCGACATCGACCACGGCACCTACCCCTACGTCACCTCGTCGAACCCGACGGCGGGCGGGGCGCTGACGGGCACGGGGGTCGGCCCGACGCGGATCGACCGGGTCGTCGGCGTCGCCAAGGCGTACACGACGCGCGTCGGCGAGGGCCCCTTCCCCACCGAGCTCACCGACCAGGTGGGCGAGGACCTGCGCGCCAGGGGCGGCGAGTTCGGCGCGACGACGGGCAGGCCCCGCCGCACGGGCTGGTTCGACGCGGTCGTCACCCGGTACGCGGCGCGCGTCAACGGGTTGACGGACATCTGCCTGACGAAGCTGGACGTGCTCTCCGGATACGACACGGTCCCCGTGTGCGTGGCCTACGAGGTCGACGGCGCCCGCACTGAGGAGATGCCCCTCGACCAGGCGTCCTTCGCGCGCGCGGTCCCGGTCTACGAGGAACTGCCCGGGTGGAGCGAGGACATCAGCGGCTGCCGTTCCTTCGACGAGTTGCCGGAGGCGGCCAGGGCGTACGTCGACCGCCTCGAGGAGGTCTCGCGCTGCCGCATCCAGTCCATAGGCGTGGGGCCCGGCCGGGAGGCGACGATCGTGCGCTACCCGCTGCTGGGCTGACGGCGGCCCTGCCCGCCCCGGCGGGCGCGGGTGTGGGAAAAGCACCGGCCCGAATGCGCCTGTCGGCGCGAAGGCCGCTCGTGGCGGCGTGGTTTGGAGCCCGGGGCATACCGGACCGGTGCGTATCACAGCTTACGCGCGCGCGCCGGGGAGCGCATCCGAGGGGCGCGTTGCGTGTGTCTCGTGCGCGGGCGCTCCGATGCGGCGATCGGCGCCCGCGTGTGCCACCATGTCGGTGTGAGCCCTCAGACGCCCCATTTCCCCCCCGCCCGGTCGCGCGCCCGCGCATCCCGCGAGCGCCAGAGCGACTCCATCGTGGATGTTCCCGTTCCGACGCGGGTCAGCGCCTACGTGGTCAGCGGCCTCGCCCTTGCGGCGCTGGTCGTGTGGACGCTGCCGATGTCGCGGTGGACCATCGGACCTGTGACCGCCGCCGCCTGCGTCCTCCTGGTGGCGGGCTGGCCCAGGCTCTCCCGCGTGGACACGTCCCCCGTGGTGCAGATCGTCGTGGCGGTGGCCGGGTCGACGATCCCCTCGGCGGTCGCGTACTGGCAGAACCTCGATATCGCGGTGGCCCTGATGGGGATCGCGCTGGCCGTGGCGGTGGCCGCAACGGTGCTGACCGCGCCCGCGCCCAGGGACCGGTCGGTGTCGCCCGGCGACTGGTCGGAGTCCGCGTCGGGGGCGGTCGCCAACACTGTGACGCTCCTGCTCTTCATCATGGGCGGCTCCATGTGGGTGTCGCTGACCGTGCTGGAACGGTGGTCGGTGACCGTGCCGGTGGTGGCCTTCGCCGCCCTCGTCGTCGTGTGGGGCAACCAGGTGGGCCGTTCGAAGAGGGTCCAGGCGTGCGCGACGGTCGCCCTGGGCCTCGTGGCGGGCCTGGTCGCAGCCTGGGGCGCGTGGTACCTCGGGCGCACCGCCGGCCTGCTGCCCGCGGTGTTCCCCACCCTGGCCGAGCGCTACAACGAGTTCGACGCCTTCCTGGTCTTCGGCGGCGTGACGGGGACCGGCGTGGGGGGCGCCATCGTCGTCGTCGATGGGCTGCTGGGGACGCGGACCCGCGACCAGGCCCTCATCGCCGTGGCCGCCCGGGGGGCTGCGAAGTTCTTGATCGCCGTCCTGCCCGTCTACGCGATGGTGCGCATCAGCGGCGTCTGAGCGGCGCGCGCCCCGACGGGAATGGCCGGCGTCCGCCCCGACGGGAACGGACAGCGCCCGCCTCGTCGGGAATGGACGGTGCCCGCCCGGTGCACGGGCTCCTTTCCCCGGCGCCGGTCCCGTTCCCGGGGCCGCGCCCCGTGTTGTCTGATTCCTGTGCTTAGCGTGCGTGGTTGGGGGAGGGGGTGTGTGGTTCGTTGTCGGTGCTTAGGGCGGCTTCGTGCGCCGTGCTGCGGGATCCGTCTGCGATTGCGCTATTTTGCGCTCCGCTACACCACTTAGAGCGTCGCTGTGCCACTTAGCCCGCGGCTGCACCATTTAACGCGCTGCTGCGCCACTTGGGCCCGAGTGGGCCCTGGTTCTTCCGGCGTGTCGGAGGCCTAAGTGGTGCGAGCAATGTCCAAGTGGTGCGAGCAATGTTCCAAGTAGTGCATGTGCATGTGCAGGTGCTGATCGGCCCGAGGGCCCGGACCGTCATCGGGCGGTCCGTCGTTCCGCCCGGTGCCGGAAGCGCAGTCGACGACCCGCACCCGGCCCCGACGGCACTGGAAACACGGGCACGACCAGCCCCGCCGGGCGCCAGCCAGACCGTGACGGGCCCGGGCGTCTGCACTCGGCACCCGGGGCATTCGAGGACAGTCACGCGCAGATCTCACACCGTCCGTGATGCCCCGAAGGCCCCACCCACGCCCACCAATAAGGCAACACGCCCTAGGCTTGGGGGCATGATGGTTATTCCTGCGGATCTGCCGCCCCTGGTCGCCCCTGTCGCGTGGATGCTCGGAACATGGCGGGGGTGGGGCACGCGCGCGGCCGACGGCGCCGACGCCCCTGTGGTGGAGGAAGTGCGCGGCGACGTGGTGGGCGACCAGATGCGCCTGGTGACACGGGTGTACGAGGGGACGGCCGACGGGGACGTGGATCCCACATGGGACGCTGCCTCGGGCCTGTCCGCCATCGCGCGGGGCCCACTGCTGGTGGAGGAGACCCTGTACGTGTCGGTCGCCCCCTCCGACGCCCCCCTGCCCCCTCCCGGCCAGCACAACCCCCGCGCGTTCACGGCCTCGGGCGCCACCACGGGCGGCCACGCCAGCGCCTGGGACGGGATGAGCATGGGGCCGCGCGTGCGAATGGTGTCGGAGGCCATCGCCCGCGTGGAGGGCTCGGAGCGGGTCGTCCACTACGGGCGCATGTTCGGACTGGTCGCGGGCGAGCTCATGTGGACCCAGGAGCGGACCCTTGAGGGCGCCGACGAGGCGGTGGTCGAGTTCTCGGGCCGCTTGATGCGCGCCGAGCAGGCGGCCGACACTGCGGAGGGGGCGGACTCCCCGGAGCAGCCCGACTTGGCGGAGAGGGCCGCCGCGCGCGGGGAGGAGGGCTCCGATGGCCTCGCCGACTGACCCTCGCACCGCCCCGCTGCCGCCCGCGCACCAGGGCGGGGGCGCACAGGACCCGGTGGACGGCGCCTCCGCCGCTGCGCCCCAGCACTACGGGGATCCTTCGGGCGAGCAGTGGGCACTGGAGGGCGGGCGCGCCCTCGTGGCCCGCCCGGACCTGGCGGTCGTGGACGTGTCCGGACAGGACCGGCAGACGTGGCTCACCTCGTTGAGCACACAGGTCGTCACCGGCATGGTCCCGGGGGACTCGCGCGAACTGCTGGTCCTGTCCCCCGAGGGCCGCATCGAGCACTGGGCGGGCGCGAGCGACGACGGCACGACCACCCACTTGATCGCCGAGGGGACGGACGCCGGGGCGCTGGCCGGGTTCTTGGACTCCATGCGCTTCGCGCTGCGGGTGCGGGTCTCGGTGCGCGACGACCTCGCGGTCTACGCCTCGGTGCGCGCCGGTGGGAACGACGCGGCCGCGGTGGGCGCCTTGCCCGGCGTCGAGTGGACGTGGGAGGACCCGTGGCCGGGCGTCGTGCCCGGCGGGGCGGCCTACTACCAGGGGGCCCGCCACCCCGGCTCCCGCACCCCGATGATGTTCCACGTTGTTCCACGCGCGATGGCTGGCGCTTTCGAGGGGGCGTGGCTGGAGGCCGACGGGCACCGCATGGCGGGGATGCTGGCCTGGGAGGCCATGAGGGTCGCCGCGTGGCGGCCGCGACTGGGGGCCGACACGGACGCGCGTTCGATCCCCCCGGAGGTCGATTGGCTCCGCACGGCGGTGCACACGGACAAGGGCTGCTACCGGGGGCAGGAGACCATCGCCCGGGTCGTCAACCTGGGCAGGCCCCCCAGGCGCCTGGCCTACCTGCAGTTGGACGGGTCGCGCTCGGAGTTGCCCGAGCCCGGAACGAGGATCGAGGTCGGGGGCCGCACGGTCGGCGTCGTCACGTCGGTCGCGCGGCACGCCGACGAGGGGCCGGTCGCCTTGGCGCTGCTGGCCCGCACAGTGGGCCCCGAGCAGGTCTTCGACATCGACGGCGTGGCCGCCGCGCAGGAGGTCATCGTCCCCGTGGACGGCAAGTGCTCGGCCTCTCCCGCGTCGAGGCCGGGCGCGGAGCTGGGCGGGCGCCAGATCCGGCGCTCCGATGGGGGCTCGGGCGCTCTACGGGGCATGGGCTCGGCGCTGGGGTCCCGCTGATGCGGGCCGTGTTGGCGCTTCCTCTTCTGGTGCGCGCCACGACCGGGCTCGCTGGCGCCCGTGGCGACGGGGCTCCGCGGGCGTGCGCGGTGGAGGGGATCCGCTGATGCGGGCCGTCATCCAGCGCGTCACGCGCGCCTCGGTCTCGGTGGGCTCGGAGGTGGTGGGGGCCATCGACGGGCCGGGGCTCATGGTGCTGCTGGGGGTCGCCCGCGGCGACGGGCCACAGCAGGCGGCCGTGGTGGCCCGCAAGATCGCCGAGCTGCGCATCCTTGACGGCGAGGCGTCGGCGCAGGACGCGGGCGCGCCCGTCCTGGTGGTCTCGCAGTTCACCCTGTACGGGGACACCCGCAAGGGGCGGCGTCCCTCGTGGGCGCACGCGGCCCCGGGCCCGGAGGCCGAGCCGTTAGTGGAGGCAGTGGTCGCCGACCTGCGTGGACGCGGGTTGCGCGTCGAGACGGGGCGCTTCGGCGCGATGATGGAGGTGTCGTTGGTCAACGACGGCCCTTTCACGGTGCTCGTCGAGGCCTGAGGGAGTGGTGTCCCGCAGCGGGCGCGGGTTCTCTCCGTACCCCCTGCGGGTTTTCTTCTTCCTCAACCCCCGCAGACGGGGGTGCAGGGGTTCTCTCCGTACCCCCTGCGGGTTTTCGCCTCATCTAATCCCATGCGGGGATGAGCCGTGATAGCTTGCTGCGCGCAGGGGTCAGAAGGCAGTCCCCCCAAGCCCCGAAAAGGGGTGCGCGTCTCGCGCCGGACAGCCGGATCGCCCTGCGGTGGAGGGTTTCCCCGCCCGTGTGGGCGGGGAAACCCTCCACACGTCCTCCAGTCGGCGCGCGGGTCGGCTCATCTCCGCGCGGGCGGGACACTACTGCGCACGCACCGTGCCCTCCCGGGCGCCGTGAGTCGCATTGGGGCAGGTTAGTCCGCAATGGGGCAAGTTATTATCCTGCCCCAATGCGCCGTTTCCTACCCCAATGCTTGTCCGCGTTTGCCCAGGACCGTGCGGGGCTGGTTGAGGCGCCCGACGGACCTTTGTCACGCAAAGCAGAACGCTTATGGCCGGGGCTCGGGCTGTTTCGCAAGCGAAATCGCGCTCTCAAAGGGAAGTCTGGCCTGTTGGGGGTGGTTTGCAAGTGAAGCGGAGTTTTCAAAGCGATACCGTCACTTTGCAAGTGTTATAACGCTTGCAAAGTGTGGTACCGCTGTGAAAGCGCGGTATTGCTCTGGGGACAGAGCCGCTGTGCGGGACAGCCCTGCGGAGCCGCCCACGCGGATCACGGTATCGCTGTGAAAACGGAGCGCCAACGGCGCGTGTGTTGGACGCAGTCTGTCGGCACCGCTGATGATCCCTGTTGGCCTGATCTGGGCGCCGACCGCTCCGTGGTTGCCGGAGCGCGGGGGCGATGCGCTGATGATCCCTGTTGGCCTGATCTGGGCGCCGACGGCGCCTTTTTGGGCGCACTCCGTGGCTCGAGACCACGGCCGCAGTGCGCTCCCGAGTCCGGTGAGCCGCATTGGGGCAGGAAAACAGGCATTGGAGTAGGCAATTTGCCTGCCCCAATGCACCGTTGCCTGCCCCAATGCGCGGGGCGTGCCCCGGATCCCCGGGCCGTTTCCTGCCCCAATGCACCGTTGCCTGCTCCAATGCGCGGGGCGTGCCCGGCCTCGTTGATGAGTCGGCTGACCTCGGCCGCTGCCCGGCGCCCCCGCCGGTGGTGCTGGCTGACCAGAGGGCATCGCGTTATGCGGCCCCTGCGCCCTCGGCGAACTCACGCGCGTGGGGCCCGTGCCCGCCGTAGGCTGGGTACCAGTCAATTGGGATGCCGTATCGGCGCGCCGCTGGCGCGTTCCGGCTCTGCCCGCACTGTGAGGAGAGATATGTTCGAACGGTTCACCGACCGCGCTCGCCGTGTCGTCGTTCTGGCTCAGGACGAGGCCCGTGGACTCAAGCACAACTACATCGGCACGGAGCACCTGCTGCTCGGCCTCATCACGGAGGGCGAGGGCGTGGCCGCGAAGGCCCTGGAGACCATGGGCATCAAGGGCGACGCAGTTCGCAAGAGCGTCATCGAGATCATCGGTGAGGGCGAGAAGCCCGTCGAGGGCCATATCCCCTTCACCCCGCGCGCCAAGCGCGTCTTCGAGCTGAGCCTGCGCGAGGCCCTGCAGCTGGGCCACAACTACATCGGCACGGAGCACCTGCTGCTCGGCCTCCTCAAGGAGGGCGAGGGCGTGGCCGCCCAGGTGCTCACCAAGCAGGGCGCGGATCTGGCCCAGGTGCGCCAGACGGTCATCCAGATGCTGAGCGGCTACCAGCGCGGCGACGACGAGGGGCGCGAGTCGGTGGGCGCGGGCGTCGGCGGCAGCGGCGGGCCGGAGCGCTCGAACTCGGCGATCCTGGAGCAGTTCGGGCGCAACCTCACCCAGGCGGCCCGCGAGAACAAGCTGGACCCGGTGATCGGGCGGCGCACCGAGATGGAGCGCGTCATGCAGGTCCTGTCGCGCCGCACGAAGAACAACCCTGTGCTGATCGGCGAGCCGGGCGTCGGCAAGACCGCCGTGGTTGAGGGCTTGGCGCAGGCCATTGTGCACGGCGACGTGCCCGAGACCATCAAGGACCGCCAGATCTACAGCCTCGACATGGGGTCGCTGGTGGCGGGCTCCCGCTACCGCGGCGATTTCGAGGAGCGCTTGAAGAAGGTCCTCAAGGAGATCCGCACGCGCGGGGACATCATCTTGTTCATCGACGAGATCCACACCCTGGTGGGCGCGGGAGCGGCCGAGGGGTCGATCGACGCCGCGCAGATGCTCAAGCCGATGCTGGCGCGTGGCGAGCTGCAGACCATCGGCGCCACCACCAACGACGAGTACCGCAAGTACATCGAGAAGGACGCGGCGCTGGAGCGCCGTTTCCAGCCGGTGAAGGTCGATGAGCCCTCCGTGGAGGACACGATCGAGATCCTCAAGGGCCTGCGCGACCGTTACGAGGCCCACCACCGCGTGATCATCACCGACGAGGCGATCAAGGCCGCGGCGGAGCTGGCCGACCGTTACGTCTCGGACCGGTTCCTGCCGGACAAAGCGATCGACTTGGTCGACGAGGCGGGCGCCCGTTTGCGCATCCGCCGGATGACCGCGCCCCCGGAGCTGCGGGAGTTGGACGAGCGGATCAGCGAGCTGCGCCGCAACAAGGAGTCGGCAATCGACGACCAGGACTTCGAGAAGGCGGCGGCCCTGCGCGACCAGGAGTCGAAGCTCGGGGAGGAGCGCAAGGCGAAGGAGGCCGCTTGGAAGGGCGGGGAGTCCGATGAGATCGCAGAGGTGACGGACCACGAGATCGCCGAGGTGCTGGCCATGTCGACGGGAATCCCCGTCGTGCGCCTCACGCAGACTGAGACCTCGAAGCTGCTGCGCATGGAGGACGAGCTGCACAAGCGCGTGATCGGTCAGGACGAGGCCGTCAAGGCGCTGGCGCAGTCGATCCGCCGCACGCGCAGCGGCTTGAAGGACCCGAACCGCCCCGGCGGCTCGTTCATCTTCGCGGGGCCCACGGGCGTGGGCAAGACCGAGTTGGCGAAGGCGCTCGCGGAGTTCCTCTTCGGCGACGAGGACGCCCTCGTCCAGCTGGACATGTCGGAGTTCTCCGAGAAGCACACGGCGTCGCGCCTCTTCGGGGCGCCCCCCGGCTACGTCGGTTACGACGAGGGCGGGCAGCTGACGGAGAAGGTGCGCCGCAAGCCGTTCTCGGTGGTGCTCTTCGACGAGGTGGAGAAGGCCCACCCGGACATCTTCAACTCTCTGCTGCAGATCCTGGAGGAGGGCCGGCTGACTGACTCCCAGGGCCGCAAGGTGGACTTCAAGAACACGGTCATCATCATGACGACCAACCTGGGCACGCGCGACATCAACAAGGGCGTGCTCACGGGCTTCCAGTCCTCGGAGCACCAGACGCACGACTACGCGCGGATGAAGTCGAAGGTGTCGGAGGAGCTCAAGCAGCACTTCCGCCCGGAGTTCCTCAACCGCGTGGACGACACGATCGTGTTCCCGCCGCTGCAGAAGGACGAGATCAAGCAGATCGTGGATCTGATGATCGCGAAGTTGGCGAAGCGGATGGAGGCCCAGGACATGCACCTGCAGCTGTCCGACGGGGCGCGCGAGCTCTTGGCGGATCTGGGCTTCGACCCGGTGCTGGGGGCGCGCCCGCTGCGCCGCGCGATCCAGCGCGAGATCGAGGACTCCCTGTCGGAGCGGATCCTGTTCGGGGAGATCCAGCCCGGCCAGGTCGTCACGGTCGGTGTCGAGGGCGAGGGCAAGGAGCGGAAGTTCACCTTCAACGGCCAGTGACGGTGATGCCCAGCGGAGGGCCCGCTCTGGTGCGGGCGGTGCCGCGCAGTTCCGAGCCCACGTCCCGCACTCCGCGTCCACCTCGGCGCTGACGGGTGCCGACGGGGTTCCGAGGAGGGCGCCCTGCGCAGGAACAACCTGTGCGGGGCGCCGCTTCTCCCCTTATGCCGCACACAAGGGCCGGGATTAGGCAACAGGGCTCCGCACACAACGGCAGAATCAGGCCGTTGTGTGCGGAGGGTGTTTCGTAATTCAGGGTCCTTGTGTGCATGACCGGGGGAGGGGTCCGCTGCAGCGGAATCACGGGTGCCCGGCCTGCCTGTTAGCGGCGCGGCGCCTCAGCGCCCCCGCCTTTGCCGCGGCGCGCCGTCGCGGCCCGGGGCCGCGGTTGACGCAGCCAGCGGATGATGGTGAGGATCATGGCCGCGGCGATCCCCCCCGCTGTGACGACCAGTGTGATGCGCTGGATGTGGGGCCCATAGTTGACGGAGAAACCTGGCGGGGAGGCGGCGACGACGGCCAGGGGCACGGAGGTCTTGCCATCGGGGCGCGGGGGGCCGGGGATCATCGTGTTCAGGTCGAGGGCGAGCGCCGCGCTGGGGGCGACGATGCCCCATCCGTCCAGTGCGGAGTGCTCTCCGGGATTGGGGCGCAGGGCGGTGGCGGTGAGGCGGTACTTCCATTCCTCGGGGGTTTCTTTGGGGTGGGCGGAGGCGACGAGGGCGGCGATGCCCCCGACGTAGGCCGCCGAGTACGAGGTGGCGGGGGTGTCCGCTGAGAAGATGCAGTCGCCGCCGCCCATGAACGCGGAGTGGACGTTGGAGCCGGGCGCGGTGATGTCGATGGTGTCGCCTTGGGCGTTGGTGTCGGCGTGCGTGCCGTCGGGGTTGATGGCCCCCACTGAGAGCGCCTCCGGATAGGCCGCGGGGTAACGGGGGGCTGTGATGGCGTCGGCGTTGTTGGTTCCAGCGGACGCGACCACCAGGGAGCCCGCTTTGGTCGCGTCTATCACGGCGGCTTGGAGTTGGGGCGAGTCGTTGGGCGTGGATTGTGCGACGACGATGATCCGCGCGCCTGCCTTCGCGGCCGCAGTGATTCCTTGGGCCATGCGGTCGATGCGCGGGCCGTTGCCGGCGTCCTGGGTTTCTTTCTCGGTGTCGCGGTAGACGCGGATGGGCAGGATCTTGGCGGCGGGGGCGACGCCTGTGAGCCCGGATCCTTTGATGGTCCGGGCCCCGATGAGGCCGGCGACGATGGTTCCGTGGCCGTAGGTGTCCACGCGGCCGTCGGCTTCGCCCGTGAGGTCGACCCCGGTCAGCAGCGCACCGCCGCTGAAGTGGGCGTTGGTCGATTGGACGCCGGAGTCGACGACGGCGACGGTGACGCCGCCCCCCTCGGAGGTCTTCCAGGCGTTGCGCAGGCCGAGCTGGTTGATGATGGCGGTCTGGGCGGGGATCAGCTGGGGTTTGTCGGCGCTGCACGCCTCGCCCTCGGCATCGGGTTGTGCGGCGGGCTGGACGGCCATCCCGGTGGTTCCGGCAACGGGGCCGTTGGGCGTGCTCGAGGAGGTGGGGACCCCTGCCCAGACTTGCGCGTTGGACAGGGTCGCGCCTCCTGGGATGAGGCGCTGCCAGGCGACGGGGATCGTGACGATGTCGTTGGCGGTCCAGCCGAGGCGGGCGATGGTGTCGTCGGCGTTCTCGCCCAGGGGGTGGGCGGCTCCGACGTCAGAGACGAAGACGGTGGCCCCCAGGGCGCCGCCGTCGGTGAAGCGGACGAGAGCCCCCGAGCCTCCGGCGACCATGACTTTGGGGCCGTTGGCGGCGGGGTTGGTCCCCGTGGATCCGGATGTCACGTCGGAGGTGCCGACGCCGAGGTCGCCCGCAGAGGGCTCGGAGGACGGCGTGGCTCCGCTGTTGGACGGGGTTTCGTCAGCGGGGGCGAGGGCGCTCAGCGGCACGGTGCTGAGCCTCGCGGTGGGGGTGGTGCCCGTCAGGTCCAGGATCGCGCAGGGCGCGTTGGCGGGATTGGGCGCGCTGATGGTGGCGGGCCAGTCGGTGGGGCCCACGCCTTTGGTGTCGATGGTGAGGGTGGCCAGTTCGGCGACGGGGACGGTGGTGGGCTGAGCCAGCGCGGGCGAGCCGAGGGCGTAGAGGGCGGCGGTCACTTCGGTGAGGGGGGCGATGGTACTGGCGGCGGTGACGATGTACTTGCGGGCGTCGCCCTGGGCGGCCAGCACGGAGCCGATGACTGGTGACGACACGGAGGCGGGCAGTCCTGTGACGGGGGTCCCGGCACGGTCGATGACGAGCGGTCCCATGGGGGTGCCGTCGGCGAAGACGGCGATCCAGGACGAGTCCACTTCGACGATGCCGTAGGACTCGAGCCCGAGGGCGATGAGGACGCCGGACAGGGCGGAGTCGTCGATGCGGTACTTGGCGTTGCCGGCGACCAGGTAGGCGGTTCCCTCGGATCGCACCAGGGCGGTCCCGTTCTCGACGAGGGACTGGGGGGCGCCGGCGACCCAGGTGCGTGTCACGGTGCCGATGGCGCAGGCGGTCCACTGGTCGGAGCGGAGGTGCTCGGAGGTGGGGACGTCGTCAGGGGCGCCGAGGATGCCGATGGGCGTGCCCCTGGGGATCTCGGCGAGCGCGCTGGCAGAGACCGAGGAGGTGGCCATTTCGCCAGGGGGGCTGGCCAGGCGCGCGGTTGTGATGTTGCCGAGGGGCAGCAGGGTGCCCTTGGAGGTGTAGTATCGCTCACCGGAGTCTTTGACGGTGATGAGCATTCCGTTCTCCCAGTTGTCGGGCAGCGCGGGCGCGAATTTGCCCAGCAGGGCGGCGGCGACGACCATGATGACCGCCAGGATCGCGCCGACGGCGATGGGGCCGGTCATGGAGGTGGGCTCGGTCTCCTGCCCTCCGGGCAGGCCCATGGAGAACACGGTGGTGAGGCGCCGCCTCTGGTAGCGCTGGGCATTGAGGAGATCTTTGTTGGATGCCATGGTTCAGAACAGCTCCCAGCACATGATGACGAGGGGGAAGGCGCCGACGAGGCCGACGAGTTGGAGGGCGCCGGCCACGCGGGAGAGCGTCGGGCGGGCGCCGGGCGCGACGACTGCGAACGCGAGCAGCAGGAAGCTGGCGATGAGCCCGGCGGCTGCGGCGACGGGGACGGCCGCGGGGTGGGTGGACGCGGCGGCGAAGCACGCGAAGGCGATGAGCGCGGTTCCTGTGATCGTGTGGATGAGGACCTCGGCGCGTGAGCGCTGGGTCCTGGCGGTGAGTGTGAGGACCAGGCCGATCGTGGCGACCAGGGCGATCCCCCACGGGTCCGCTTGGAGGTCGAGGGTTTGGCGCGCCGGGTTGCCCGCCTCCGGTACGGACTGGAGCGTCGATCCGAACACCGTGAGCGCGCAGGTGAGGGGGAGGGCGGCTGCGGCTCCGGAGGCGACGGAGAGCACGGCGACGCGTGCGGCGCGGAACCTGGGGGCCACTGTGGCCGCGCGCAGTCCGCCGCCCTGCATGGCGCCAGTGGAGGCGACGTCGAGGGTTTGGGGGCGGGCGACCACCAGAGCGGGCGCGAGGAGCAGGATGACCGCGAGGATGAGGGAGATGAGCGCTGCGGGCCCGCTGGGCACCGAGGGGAAGGCGAGGATGCAGAATCCGATGAGTGTGAGCGCGATGCCGACGGTGGCAGGGGCGATGGCGCTGACGCGCAGGGCCCCCGGCAGGACGAATGTCGCGATGGAGGAGATGGCGATGACGATCCCGCCGGCGATCCAGGCCCCTCCGGGTGTCGTGGCGTCGGCGAAGGAGACGGCGGCGCCGCCGCCGAGCAGGGGGGCGGTGTGCGCCAGTGCGAGACCGCCGGCGGGGCTGGTCCGTGCGACCAGGGCGGCGACTCCCGTGGCGATGACGGCGGCGAAGCCCGCGATGAGGGCGCTGAGCAGGTTCTGACCGGATGTGGCGACCAGGTAGGCGGTGAGGACCAAGAGGGTCGTGGACACCCCCGTGGCCAGGGCGGTGGCGGAGGTGCTGGTCCACGCGGGCACGTTCTTCTCGACTTGGTCGCCGATGGCTTCGACGGGGTCGTCGTAGACGCGGGGAGGTGCGGGGTCCTGGACCTGCGAGAGGGTGAGGGTCGCCCCGGGGCCCACCTTCTGGGAGGCCAGGGTCTGGGAGTAGGAGAGCTCGCGGGAGCCGTACAGGACCGAGATGGGGCGCTCGAGGCTCGGGGAGCCCTCTTCGAGGGCCTGGGCGAGAGCGGGCGCCAGTTCCGCGAGGATCATCTGCGATGGGACGGTGATATCGGCCGTGCGCCGCCCGTACGCGACTGTGATCGGAATCAAGAGCGGGCCTTGATCGGTGGGGGCCATATCTGTTCCTTCTTCCTTCCCCTCACGAGTCTAGGGGATCCATCGTTCGCATACCGAATGGTAAAATAATCGGAATTATTCTTAGGGGCTATACATTGGGCGGGGGACGTGCATATAGTAGACCCATCGGAGCGCCGGCGCATCGCACGGTTACCGAGAAAAATTGACCGATTGCAAGAGGGAGAGGAACCTCATGGCTGGAAACTCAGGGATGCAAGTAGGTGAGGGCGCCATCCAGCAGGCCGCCAACACCATCTCCGAGGCGCAGGGCAGTTTGCAGGCCCGCCTCAAGAGGCTCGAGGGCGACCTGGCGAATGTGGGCGCAGTGTGGCAGGGGCCTGCTGCGCAGCGCTTCGGCCAGCTCATGCAGCAGTGGAGGGATAACGCCGACAAGACGACGAACGCCCTGAGCGAGTTCGTTGAGAAGCTCGGCGGCGCCTCGCGCGCCTACTCGCAGCAGGAGGAGGACCTGGCTGCGGACATGGGCAGGTACACCAGCGCCCTGTGATCGTTAATGCCAAGACAAGGAGAATGTGAATCATGAGTGACGGAGTTCTGGTACAATTCGCCCACCTGGCCCAGGTGGCGGCTGACATCAAGACCGGTTCCCAAGACATTGAGCAGATCCTCAATGATATGGATACCGAGTTGCAGAAGGTGACATGGGAGGGCGAGGCCCAGGCGGCCTACAACGAGTCGAAGATGAAGTGGAACGAGGGAATGACCGAGTTGAAACGGATCCTCGGCGAGGTCGGCGGGGGCGTGGACGCCGCCGTGCAGAAGTACCAGGAAATGGAGCAGCATCAGAGGCAGAACTGGGCCTAGCGGCACGCGCCCCAGTTCGTCGGCGTGCCCGTCCTGCATAGCGTCGTGAGACGAGCGGGCGGGCTGGGTGTGGGACGGTCTCAGCCGTCCCACACCCAACCCCTAGCCCTTCAATATTGGTTATGGACTAAGTGAGGCAGACATGTCATTAGATAGGATTCCTGCACTTGACGACATGATGGAGACCTTCGAGCAGGTTTCAGCGCTCGCGGACTTCATGGAGGCGGCTAACGCGCACGCGCCCGATAGTGTCACTGTGGAGGACCCGACTCAATCCCTGGAGCTCACAATGCTCCGCGATGGCACAATTGAAGAATTCCACATCGAAAACGACTGGCGGGATCGGATTGAACCCGAGGACCTAGGGGACGCCATCTCTGCGCTCATCGGAGACGCCAACACAGAATTGATGGCGGCCTCTGAAGCCTACCTCGCCGAAAACTATGAAGAATGGCAGGAGGAGCGCGAGGGACACGAGTTCAACTCCCTCACCTCTCCGATTGTGGCACAGACCCGCGCGGATGCGAGCGAGATACTCGATAGGGCCGCCGAATGCCGGACATCATTGGATGATGCCCTATCGGAAGCGCTCTCGTACGTTGACGAGGCGCTGGCAGAGACCAGGGCGTTCATAACGGCAATGGAGGAAACTGACGAACAGGATATTGTTGGCGAGACCGTTTGGTGCACTAAAACGGCGGGTCGGGTGACCTCGGTGGGTGTCAACCCAGCATGGGCTGCGACGACCCCCTATCCAGTACTGCGTGATCGGATTCTGTCCGTTTTGGCAGGCGAGGACGACACCGATTTCGATGAATCGTCTTCCGCGCAACGGGGCGAGGAGGTTGTCGCACTTCTATTGAGCCAATTGAACCGCAGCACGGAATAATCCTTGAAAGGAGTGCTCAATCATGACGATACATGAGGGTGATGGATACAAGGTCGATACTGAAGCTCTGCGCGCCGATGCCGCGAAATGGGACGAAGCGGGGCATACCGACTTCAAACTAGACGGATTGCACAACGAAGTCAAACCTAGGGTGCAGACCGATTTTAAAATCACACCCGACGTAGGTGACTTCGCAAAGCAAGCAAACACGGTACTTGAAAGGCTCGACAATCTACGGGCCGAGGGTTCTAAGGCATTTTTGACGATTAAAGAAACCCTTATTCGGAGCGCGAATCTTTACGATGCGACTGACGACGAGATATTTTAGGACGTGCAATGACGAAGCTGCAGTTAATTGAAGCGCTGAGACGCATGGTAGAGTCCGCTAAAGAGGTGCTTGATAAAGTCGATCAAGGGGACTGGGAAACAATTGCGGAAGTGAGTCTAGTATTCGGTTTCGGCGCTGGAATAATTGAAGCCGTATTAGCCCTTATTGTAAAGTTAATCAGGTTTCTTCTCGATAAGCTTGAGCAACTTCTTCATGATGTGAAACTGGCTCAGATAATGGATGATCTCGGCAACTACCTCACTGACGAAATGGTGACTGATGTTGCCGGTATTAAAAATGGCTTTCTCCCCCAGCTTGCTGGCAGGAATGAGCAGCACTGGCAAGGCTCGGGGGCAAAGGCCTACACCACGTGTACTGATCTCCAAGGGCAGGCGTGCGCCGAACTCACCACTGCGTACCAATCCGTTGCTAAGGGGCTACACGATGCCTATGGGGGATGTTTGGTGTACGCGGGCGCAGTATTGGTGGCTGGCGGTGCCTTGATCAAAGCGATCGCTGCGGCGATAGTTGCACTTATTCCCCCCGCAACACCGTCTAGCCCTGTGATACTTGGTGCAGGTGCTGCGGTTTTCGGCGCGATGTGTACTGCTGCCGCCGCTTTAGCGGCTGCGTGGTTCTTGAAACTTCTTCCCGAACTGCAAAAGGCTGAGGAAGAGCTGGACAAAGCTGTGTTGAACAATGGTCAAACGGTATTTTATAATGGAAAGTGGCCTACTCCGGATTTTAGCCCGGAAAAGTGAGGGCAGTCTCTGTCGATTTGAAAGGAGAGAACAATGTCTGGTGGAGCCGAGGGAACTGGCGGGATCGACCCGGACCAGGAGAACGGTGCCCGCACGAGAACGGCGGGCGGCGTTGATGCGCTGACAGGCGCGCAGAACGATGGCCTGAAAGCCATCGAACGTGAGCAGACATCGCTCAAGTGGGGATCCGAGGCGGGGCCGACGGCGATCTGCGGGAAGTACAAGTCCTTGCTGGACGCCACGAGCACGAACCTTGACACACGTATCACGCAATTGCGTGAAATGCTCAAGAATTCGGAGACTCAAGTGGCGAACTACGAGGAGAACGACGCCGAGATCGCGGAAAGCTTCAGGAAAGCGGCGAGTGGCTTGGGCGGCGGCCCAGACTACAGCCCGACGACGACGCCGTCGATGACTCCAGGAACTCCCTCTGCTTCTGCAGAGTCGGGGTACGGTACGTCGGCGCCCTCGTCGTCGTCGGGATACGACGCGTCGACGTCTTCGTCTGCTCCCTCCACGCATAAACCGTCCGCTACTTATGCGATTTAGGAGTCTGTTCAAGTTATGCGGCTAATGATGACTCGAATGGGAGTTAAGGCTCATATGACGGCGTTCGCGCGTCGTTGAACGTTTCACCGTTTGTGACTTTTTGGAAGAGGAAGGAGTAATAGTGAGCGACGATTTGGAGCAGGGTACGTGTGTAGCGGAACTGACGCCTTATGATCGCCTGCAGGCAGTGGCTGATCTGCATTATGATGACACGGAGGATGAGAAGGCCTACCAACTTGTCATGGACAAGATCAAGGAGTGCTCGGATCTAGTGACGGAGTACGAGCGGAACAACGGGTACCATTCGCAGGATGTGCGCTCGGCGATCAGCGAGTGGGCTAAGAACTTCCGTAATGATCTGCAACAGACCCGGAACCAGTTGGAGGAGGGGCACCGGTCGGTGGTTCAAGCACGGGCCGTCATGCGCGATGCGCGCGATAAGTTCAATACGAATGTGGCAGATGATGTCCTTACTCCTGACGAGAGGTGGTGGAAGGACAGTCTGACGGATATGGGGGATGCCATAGTTAGTTGGACCGGTCCGGACGGAAATATATTTTATGCCGCTGCGGATTGGTTTTTTGGTGAATTGGAAGATGAGCGTGAAAAGACGCGCAACAATTACTGTCAGAGCGTCCTCGATCAGCTGAATGATCAGCTCAATCAGGGTGCCGACGGCATGCAGGCGAACATTGACAAAGGCGGGCAGAACACTGGCGGCGACTACTCGCCCACCACCGCCATGCCGGGGATCACTGATCCGAACGACCTGGGCGCCGGCGGTATCGGCGGTGGTCTGGACGGCTACGATCCCAGCGGCATTGGCGGTGGATCCGGCATCGGCGGTTATGATCCCAGTGGCATTGGCGGTGGCTCTGGCATCGGCAGTTATGATCCCAGTGGCTTAGGCGCCGCGGATTCCCTTGGCGGTTCCACCAGCGACAGTCCTTACGCGGCTGGAAATGCCGACTGGATGTCGGACGGATCTCAGCAATCAGGGATTTCCCCGGGCGATCTTTCCCATGCGAATGCTGACGGCCTGGACGGCGGTGGCCTGGTAGGCCGTCCGATCAATCAGACAGTGACTCCCAATGGCCTCGTTGGTGGTTACACTCCGCCCTCTGCCACGAATTTCTCCGATCCCAAGTGGGACCCGTCTTACAAAATCCCCTCCAGTGTGACCGATATGTCCAAGGCGGCGTCCGCTGGCGCTTTGGGCGCCGGTGCCGCTAGTGCCCTGAAGGGCCTCGCTGGAGCTGGTGGGCTCGGAGCGGCCGGTGCCGCTGGTGCTAAGGGCGGTGCCGTCGGCCTTGCTGGCGCTGGTCTCAAGGGCGCGGGCGCCGGTCTCAAGGGCGCTGCTGGGGCCAATGGTGCGGGTATGATGGGCATGGGAGGCGCGGGTGCTGGCGCGGGCGCTCCCGGCGACGACAAGAAGAAGAAACGCCGTGGCTTCTCCGGCCTGTTCTCCGACCAGACCGATGACACGGGCCCGGTATGGGATCCGGCGCACGGGCCGGGTTCGGAGGACGACGGCGTCGTATTCGAGATCGACTTGGACGAGTGGGGGCTGTGAGGATGAAGTGTGAGCGCGCGGCCCGTGTCGGCGACCCTGTTGTCGGCGCGGGCCTCGCCCGCGTCATGGTTGCGATGGGCCTTGCCGTGGGGCTGTGCCTCACGGGCGCGCCTGGTGCGCGCGCAGTCGATGAGATCACAACGCAAGGGTACGTGGCGGCGTTGGGCGTGGACAACGAGGTGGCATCGGGGTTCACCGGCAAGGGCATCAAAATCGGTGTGATCGACGGTCCGGCGGACACGAGTATGCCCGAGATCCAAGGGGCCAGCATCACGGTCAAACCGATGTGCTCGTTCACCGCGACGGATGAAGGCCGTTCACACGCGACGGCGATGGTGTCGATCCTCGCCGCACGGGGTTACGGGGTCGCGCGCGGGGCGGAGATCATCAACTACGCCACGCCGTCATCAGCCGATACTTACGGGGCCGAATGCGAGCGCAGTAACATTGACGACGCGATCAATGCCGCAGTCGCCGACGGGGTGCGTGTGATCTCGATATCCCTTGGCGGTGGTGATCTCGTGCGACTCGCACGCGAAGCGGTTGCGGGCGCGATTGCGCGCGGTGTTGTCGTGGTCGTGGGCACTGGCAACGACGGTGCGCAGGATCCCGCTGATTCTTTGGCGTCGGTGAATGGGACTGTGGGCGTGGGGGCGTCGGATTTGAATGGCAATATGCAGAATTTCTCCAATTACGGGCGCGGCCTGACGGTTCTGGCCCCAGGGGACAGGATCACCCGGCACAAGCTGGGCACTGGTCAGATCGTTGATTCATGGGGCACGTCGTACGCGACTCCCATTGTCGCGGGGTTCCTTGCGGTGTCGATGCAACGGTGGCCCGAGGCGACGGGGAACCAGATGGTGCAGTCGTTGGTCCATTCGGCGACGAAGGGCCCCACGGGGCAGCCGTTGCTTAGCCCGAACGGTCTGGACACAACCGATCCGACCCAGTTCCCGGACGAGAACCCCCTCCTCGACAAGTTCCCGGGGAGCGAGCCCAGCGCTCAGACGGTGGCGGACTACAGCGACGGCGTCCTGGCGACTGAATCGGTGTTCGACAGCGATGCCGCATACGTGTACCGGGGCGTGGACGCGGAGGTAGTGCGCGCGCATCCGGACCGCTCCGCCCTGGGCACGTCTCCGCGGTACCATAAGAAGGGCGAGTAAGCCCGCGATTCCCCCGCCCTCGCCCCCGTTCTTTAGACCGCCTGGCGGATCGCGTCGAAAAGCCCCGACGCGTAGATTGACGACGGTAGGACCACGACCAGGGCGAATGCCTGGAGCGCGTCGAGAACTCGGCCCGCCAAAGGTGACGACGCCTTGCGCGTGTCGCGGACGAGGAAGAGCGCAACCAGCAGGAAAGCGGCGCACGAGAGCAGGGCGGCCGAGCCGCCGGGAACGCCGGCCGTCACTCCAGCGGAGGCGGCGACGGCGGAGGCGAGTGCGGCGGACGAGGCGATCAGGAGCATCCGCGACGCGCCGCGCTGTTCGCGCGCTGCGAAACCGAGGGACAGGGCGCCGCCCACGATCGTCGCCAGGGCCGCGCGCCCATGCCATTCCTGTGTGCCCAGGTACGCCCCCGACCCCATGCCGCCCAGCACGCACAGCAGGCATGCGAGCGCCACAACCACGTGGGAGCGCACCCGGGCCGAGGCGTACGCCTCGTGGGAGGCGCGCGCGTTCATCGCTTTCGGTTTCGGCGGTTCCTGCTGGCGTCCGGGCAGCGCCACGGTCATCACCTCCCCGATGTCGATGAGCACGAAGGACCCGGCGCGTACAGTCAGCTGGGGCGAGAGCCACACCAGCGCCGCTCCTGCTGCGATCGCCAGGAACGCCGGGTGCGCCACCAGGGAGTTCCCGAGGATCATGAGGGTGGCGCACACGGTTGCCACGGCCCATGCCGCGCGGGGAACGGAGATCGCGTCCTCCACGCCCTCCACCCGCCGCACCCCGTAGGACAAGCAGTACAACAACCCGCCCCACGTCACGACGATGGGGGCGACGGCGGAGCCCACCGGATTGTCCGCCGGAACGATCTGCAGGCACGCCAGGCCGAACACGAGGCTGGCCGCCGCCACGCACTCCGTCCGCGCCCAAGCGGGGGCGATGTACCCGAGCACCAGCGCGTAAAAAACGCTCAGCGAGCCGAAGGCCAACCGGGACACCGGGTCGGGCTGCCACCCCCACACGAAGGGGCTCGCCAAGACGAACACCTCGACGAGCACCACTACCAACGCCGACCCCACCAGGGTCCCCGCGGATACAGCCCGGGCGCGCGAGGGGGAATCAGCCTCCGCCCCGGAGCTCTCGTGCGGGGTCCGGAATGGCCACCCCTCCTGGGAGAGCATCGCGGAGGGGTCCGCGACGAACACGATGACGTCCCCCGCCGCCACCTCGAACCCCACGCGGTCCGTCGGTTTCACCGCAGAGCCCGAGACCCGGCACAGGTGGACCCATGCGGGATCCACGCCCACCGAGCCGAGGGCCTCAGAAAGCGGGGTTCCCTGGGAGGCCGCGCAATCGCGCAAGGACGCGTCGGGCAGGCGGAGTGTGAAGGGCACCAGCAGATCTGACACGTCGCTCCTGTCTCTATTGTCTTTCATGACATACGGTTAGGATTCGCCGCTCCGTGTATTCTTCCACGTGTGCGGCGCCGTGTGCCAGTGCTGCCCGCGGCTCGTCCGCTCCCGCAGCGCCGCGGGACCACGGGGAGGGCCGGGCGGTTCCAGCAGGTATAATCAACCGGTAAAAATGTGTATCCGGAGGAGACATGGCGCGACTGGCCAGGAAGAAACAGGAATCCCTCAGGAAGAAGCAGGAACCTGAGGCCGTTGAGGAGAGCATTCCCACGCGGCCCCAGGGCGAGCTCGTCCTGGAGCCGCCGCCGGACCGTGAGGAGCCCCCCAACGCGTCCAACCTGCTCACCTCCATCGTCCCCATGCTCGGCTCGGTCGGCATGATGGCCTTCATGGCCCTCTCCCAAACGAACAACCCCAGGATGCTCTTCATGGCCGGGGCGATGGTCTTCGCGATGGTCTCCATGGTCGGCATGCAGATGTACCGCCAGGTCAGCACCTACCGCGCGAAGGTCGCCGACATGCGCGGAGAGTACCTGGCCTACCTGGCCGACACGCGCAGAGCCGTGCGCGACATGGCCAAGCAGCACTACCAGTACCTGCAGTACACCCTTCCCGAGCCCGACTCCTTGGTTCTGCTGGCCGAATCCGGGGCCCGCGTGTGGGGGAGGCGCACACAGGACGCCGGTTTCCTCAACGTCCGTCTCGGGCAATCCCAGCAGAAGCTCTCGAAAACCCTCAGGGCCCCGGAGATCGGAGTGCTCGCGAACCCCGATGTCGTCTGCCAGTCCGCCGTCGCGCGGTTCGTCGATGTCCAGTCCAACCTGGGTCTGGCCCCGTTCGGGGTCTACCTGGAACTCTTCCTCACCGTCGAGCTGTGCGGTCCCCGGAGGTACACCGAGGCGCAACTGCGCGCCATGGTCGCCCACTTGGCCGTCATGGTCCCGCCCGCGGATCTACGGATCGCCGTCCTGGCGGGCGAGGACACCATTGACCTGTGGGATTGGGTGAAATGGCTGCCCCACTCCCGCTCCGAGGACGTGGAGGACGCGGTGGGCCCGGCCCGCATGGTCTCGACGAGCGCGGAGGAGCTCGACGAGCTCATGGGCCCCAGCGTAGAGACGCGCGGCGAGTACCGGCGGGAGACCGTCGGAGGCGGGCCCAGGCCCCATATCCTCCTGATCGTCGACGGCGCCGAATACCCGTCGGACTGGATCCCCATGTCGGAGAAGGGGATGGAGAGCCTCACGCGGGTCGTCATCAGAACGACGTGGGAGGATTTGGAGACGCCGACCACCCTCAGGCTCATCCTGCGCGCGGGCAAAGGCGAGAAGGTCGTCGACGGGAAGCGCTCCGTGGTGCCGATGCCCCTCGGCCAGATCGTGCAGCAGGACACCACGCCAGTCATGTACCGTCCCGATCAGATGAGCATCGGTGAGGCAACGGCTGTCGCCCGGCGCCTCACGCGCTTCACCGAGGGAATGGCCCAGGCTGTCACCACCAAATCGGAGAAGAAGGCTTCCGCCGACCTCATGGACCTGCTGGGGCTGGGGGACGTGCGCCTCTTCGATCCGGACAAGCGCTGGCGCTACCGCAAGGGCCGCGAGTACCTGCGCGTCCCCTTCGGCCTGACCGACTCCGGGTCGCCCATCATTATCGACATCAAGGAATCGGCGAAGAACGGCATGGGCCCCCACGGCATGCTCATCGGCGCCACGGGCTCCGGCAAGTCCGAGGTGCTGCGCACCATGGTGCTCGCCATGGCCCTCACCCACGACCCCATCCAGCTCAACTTCGTCCTCGTCGACTTCAAAGGCGGCGCGACCTTCGCCGGCATGGACACCCTGCCCCACGTGTCCGCCATGATCTCCAACCTCGAGGAGGAGTCCTTCCTGGTCGCCCGAATGGAGGAGGCCCTCCAGGGCGAGATGAGCAGGCGCCAGGAACTGCTGCGGGCCGCTGGGAACTTCGCCAAAGTCGAGGAGTACGAGAACGCGCGCCGCGCAGGCAAGCACGACGGCCCGCCCCTGCCCGCCCTCTTCGTCATCATCGACGAGTTCTCGGAGTTGTTGGTCGCCCACGCCGACTTCATCAAGGTCTTCGAGGCCATCGGCCGCCTGGGCCGGTCCCTCTCCGTCCACCTGCTCTTCGCCTCGCAGCGCATCGACACGAAGGCCGGCGACCTCATGTCGCACATCTCCTACCGGATCGGCCTCAAGACCTTCTCCGCGGGCGAGTCCCGTTCCATCATCGGCTCGGACGCCGCATTCAAACTTCCGCCGCTGCCCGGATCCGGGTACTTGCTGGCCGGTGGTGAGGAAATGGTGCGTTTCCGCGCCTCGTACGTGGCCGCTCCGCCGCGCAACGCGGTGAAAGTCGCCGACGAGGCGGCTTCGGAGGACGAGCAGGTCCGGCACATCCTGCCCTTCCTGGCCGACAGGGTCAGATCCGATGAGGCGGTCGTTATCGAGAGGAAGGCACTGCCCTCCTCCCAACAGGCGGGCCGGGAACGCCAACCGAGATCGAAGGTCCCACCGTCGGGCGCCGCGCCCGTGCCGGAGGCGGAGGCCGCGCCCGACTTCTCCCAGTACGCCGACATGAGCCAGCTCGACATTGCCGTGAAACGGATGGAGGGACACGGACTGGCCGCGCACAAGATCTGGCTGGAGCCTCTGGACACGCCCCCCACGCTGGACATGCTTTTCGGGGACCTGGCTGCGGATCCACGCCTCGGACTGGTGTCGCAGACGTGGCGCGGGAAGGGGCCCCTGCGGATCCCGATGGGCATCGTGGATCTGCCCCGTCAGCAGAAGCAGGAGCCCCTCGAGTACGACTTCTCCGGCGCCAAGGGCCACGGAATCGTGGTCGGCAGCCCGATGACCGGCAAATCCACGGCCTTGCGCAGCCTTGTCATGTCCCTGGCCCTCACCGCCTCCCCCTTGGAGGTGCAGTTCTACGTCCTGGACTTCGGCGGGACCTTCTCGTCCATGCGGAATCTGCCGCACATCGCGGGTATAGCGGCTCGCGGCGACAACGAGCGCGCGACTCGTATTCTGGCGGAGATCGAGGCCATTCTGGCGGACCGCGAGGCGTACTTCCGCAAGAACGGCATCGACACCATGAGCGACTACCGCCGAATGCACGCGGCCGGCGAGGCGGACGACGGCTACGGCGACGTGTTCCTCATCTTGGATGGATGGGCCACCTTCAAGGAGGAGTATGACGGCGAGGACCGGCGCGTGGGGCGCATGATGGAACGCGCCCTGAACTTCGGCGTCCACCTGATCGTCGGTGCGGGGCGCTGGCTCGACCTGCGCATGGACATCCAACCCCTTTTCGGAACGAAGATCGAGTTGCGCGTCGATGACGAGTCCTCCTCGATCATCGACCGGCAGGCCAAGAAGAACGTGCCCGTCGACCGCCCGGGCCGCGGCCTCGACATGGACGCGCACCAGATGCTGCTCACCTTGCCGCGTATCGACGGGGACCGTGACCCCGAGACCCTCAGTGAGGGGGTGCGCAAGTCGATCACCATGATCAATTCCGCCGCGAGGGGCATGCACGCGCCGCGCCTGCGGCTGTTGCCCGAACGGGTCGGAGTGCGCGAACTGCTGGCCGCCATCCCCGAGCTCAGCCGTCCGATGGCCGAGCTGGAGGCAGAGTACACCCGCGCGCTCGCCGAGGAGGCCGCCGCCGCGCGGGCAGCCGCCCCCGAGGGGGAGGAAGTCGAAGAGGCGCCCCTGGAGAAGCCCCCGGTCCCACTGCACGACAAGTGCCTGGTACTGGGCGTGGAGGAGCGGCGCCTCGGACCGTTGGTCTTCGACCCCCTCAAGGACCAGCACATCTTCACGATCGGCGACGGCGAGTCGGGTCGGAGTTCGTTCATCCGTCTGATGGCGCACGAGATCATGCGCACCAACACGCCGAAAGAGGCCAAGCTGGTGGTTGTCGATCCCCGCCGTTCCCTGTTGGGCGAGATCCCTGATGAGTACCTGCTCGCCTACCTCTCGCTCAACGACGACATCGAGGGGGAGCTTCGCGCGATCGCGGGCGCGATCACGAAGAAGCGCGCTCCGGGCAAGGACGTGACCGTCGCGCAGTTGCGCGACCGCTCGTGGTGGTCGGGCCCCGAGGTCTGGGTGCTCGTCGACGACGCGGAGATGCTGACGAGCGGTATGAGCAACATGCTGCAGCCGCTCGACTCGCTGCTGGCCCAAGCCAGGGACGTGGGTCTGCACATGGTGCTGGCGCGGCGCACGGGCAGCGGCGTTATGAGCGATCGATTCGTCACGAAACTCCGCGAACTCGGTGGGACCGGCCTGATCCTCTCGGGCAATCCCGACGACGGAACAGTCATCGCGCGCGTGAAGGCCGTGCCCTCGAGGCCGGGGCGCGCGCAGGTTGTGGCGCGCAGTTCCAGTGTTTACCGCGCGCAGATCGCATGGCAACCGCAATCGGAGTGAAACCGGATCGGACGCGGGCCCGGTAGAATCCTCACTGGAACCGATCAACGAAAGGGCGGCAAGATGGGGACTGTTGTGAAGAGGCTGGGAGGCGTCATCGTGGTCGCCGTGATGACGTGCGCCCTGGCGGCGTGCGGGCAGCTCGGCGGGGGGGCCTCCTCCAACAAGCCCCTCGACCAGCTCGAGAACCTCGGGGCCGGGACGAAAGCGGACTACCAGAGCCGCATGGACCAGGCGTCGGAGGGGGACAAGCAGAAGATCCTCACCGAGGCGAACCAGGTCGATGCCGTGGTCGGCGCCGAACTGGTCCTCGACGACCCCTCGGCGAAAGGCGGGAAGTTCCAGCTCAAGGACGACAAGACGGTCGTCATGGACCAGAGCATCGCCCCCTTGATGTCCAACGCCACCAACTGGCGGGTCGGGGACCGGTCCATAGACCTGTGCACGGACGCCGACTGCGAGTACTACTCGTCGTGGACGGTCGCACCGAAGACCGGGTCGGGGGGCGGCGGCCTCAGCGGCTACACGCTGACGCTGCTCATCGAGAACGAGGCGGAGGCCGCCAACGTCAATGTGACCAGGGAGTTCGCCCTGGGCAAGTGAGGCCCGCGCGCGGGCGGCGCGGGCCGTCCCGTGCCCTGCCCGAAGGCCTCCTCGTCCCTCGGGCCGAGCCCCTGTGCGGCCGGGCCCGGCCGCTGGTGCCGTCGATGGCGGGCGCAACAGGCCCCCGCCCTCGGATCCCACCTGGTGAGACAATTCATTATTTGATTACTTTCACTTCCGTTGTGGCTGGTGATCGGGGCGAAAGTCCGCCTCGGGGGCGCGCCCGCTCCGGCATGATGGGCAGTGGTCGGATTTGTCGAATGGCAGTGGGACCCCGCGTTAATTAGTGTGTACCCCGGCCCGAAACGCTTACCTGGCAACTCTCTATGGAGTAACGACTCGTGCGACACTAGGGAGACGGGCCTGAAATCCGACCAGCGGCACGTGATGAAAGGTAGGGATGGGCTGTGAGAGGCATGAAGCGCCGGATGCCTGCGCTGTTCGTCATCACTGTGGTGCTGTTCGTGTCGGTCCTTGGTCTTTTGTACAAGGGCATGGAGGTCACCCACGTCGATGTGGACGACGGCGGCATCTGGGTCATCGACAAATCCAAACAGATGGTCGGCCATCTCAACTACGACGCCCGCGTCCTCGACGGCGCCCTGAGGGCGGAGTCCGCGAACTTCGACATCGGGCAGGCCGGCGAGACGGTCACTATGACGGACCGGGCGACCTCGACGATCGCCCCCATCAACGTCACCGCCGTGGCGCTCGGCTCGGCGACCCCGCTCCCCTCGGGGGCGGTCGCCACACAGGGCGGGGACACCCTCGGCGTCTACAATCCCGCCGAGGGGACCTTCTGGGTGACCAGCGCGAAGGGCCCGGTCGCCGCGGATCTGGGGGACGGGGCCGCGCTCGACAGTGGCGAGGGCGCGGGGGCCTCGACGGTGGCCGTCGACGGCACCGCGTTCTCCCTCAGCGCCTCGGACGGCACTCTGGTCACAGTCGCACCAAAAGGAACCGTCCAGTCGGTCAATAAGTCCCGGATCAAGGGGATCGACCCCGCCGCGACCCTCGCGATGACGGCGGTCGGCAATCATCCGGTCGCATTCGATACCACGGGCAATATTCTGTACTTGCCGAACGGTCAGGCGTACAGCCTCACCGACTACGGCATCGCGCCCGGCGCCGTGCTCCAACAGCCCGGCGCCGACGCGGACTCCGTCTACCTGGCCACCCCCACGAGCCTCGTCGGAGTGCCCCTCAAAGGCGGGGAGCCCTCCGTCGTCGACACGGGCGCCAGCGGGAGCCCCGCCGCCCCCGTGTGGCACATGGGCTGCGCCTACGGCGCATGGTCCGGCAGCGGCGCCTACCTGCGCTCGTGCGCCGATCCCAGCAAGGACACCAACGACGTCGTCGACACCCTCAAATCCGCTCGCGAAGTCGTCTTCCGCACCAACCGCTCCGCCATCGTCCTCAACGACGTGGCCCTCGGATCCGTGTGGCTGCCCGACGAGAACATGACCATCGTCGACAACTGGGACGAAGTCGAGCAGCAGCTCGCCGAGTCCGAGGAGGAGGAGCAGACCACCGACCTCATCGACGAAGTCGAAGACCCCGAGCGCAAGGAGCAGAACACCCCGCCCGACGCCGAGGACGACGAGTTCGGCGTCCGCCCCGGGCGCTCCACCCTGCTGACCGTCCTGGACAACGACTCCGACTCCGACGGCGACGTCCTCACCGCCCGCGCGACCTCCAGCCCCGGCTTCGGGACGGTCGTCTCCACGCGGGGAGGGCGCGCCCTCCAGATCACCGATGTCGCCGACTCGCAGACGGGGTCCACCAGTTTCACCTACGAGGCCTCGGACGGGCAGGACACCGACTCCGCCACCGTCCGCGTCTCCGTCCACCCGTGGAGCGAGAACGCCGCGCCCGAGCAGAGGACCGTCCCCACCGTCAAGATCGGGCAGGGCGCGCAGATCCAGTACAACGTCCTGGGCGACTGGCGCGACCCCGACGGCGACCAGGTCTTCCTCCAGGACGCCCAGGCCCCCGAGGGCCTCTCCGTCCAATTCGCCGAGGACGGGACCCTGCAGATCCGCGAGCTCGGCGCGGGTGCCGGTCCCAAGACCGTGGACCTCACCGTCTCCGACGGGCGCGCGCAGGGCAAAGGAACGCTCAAGGTCGACGTGCAGGAGCCCGGCAACCAGGCCCCGTCGGCCAACGCCGACTTCTACGTGGCGCGCGAGGGCGAGACCATCACCCTGGACCCGCTGGCCAACGACACCGACCCCAACGGCGATCCCCTGCGGCTCGTCGGGATCTCGGCCCCCGCCTCGGTCACCGCCCTGCCCGACCTGGAGGCCGGGACCATCGACTTCACGGCGACCGCCCAGGGGACCTACCAGTTCAGCTACACGGTCACCGACGGCGCCGATCAGAAGATCGGCATCATCCGCGTCGACGTCATCCCCGCGGACGAGGCCTCCGGGCCCATCGCCGAGGACGACCTGGCGGTCCTGCCCGCGGGCGGATCCGTTCTGGTGGCGCCGCTGGGCAACGACACCGACCCCTCCGGCGGCGTCCTAGTGGTCCAGTCCGTCGACGTCCCCGCTGACTCCGGGCTCGAAGTGGCCCTGCTGGACCGCCACCTGCTGCGCGTCAGCTCGCCAGCGGGGATCGGGGAGTCCGTGTCCTTCACCTACACGGTCTCCAACGGCTACGGCTCGGCCACGGCCCGGGTGCTCGTCGTCCCCGGCTCCGAGACGAACTCCTCCCTGCCGCCCGTCCTGCAGCCCGACACCGTCAAGGTGCGCGTCGGCGACGTCGGCACCGCCTCCGTCCTCGACAACGACCGCTCGCCCGGGGGGCTCAGCCTCTCGGTGGAACCCACCCTGAACTACGAGGCGAACCCCTCGGTCGGCACCCCCTTCGTCACCGGGAACGAGGTCCGCATCGAAGCGGGCGGCACCCCGGGCACGCTTTCCGTCGTCTACTCGGTCATCGACTCCTCCGGGAACACCGCCGCCTCGACGGTCACCTTCGAAGTGGTCCCCGACTCCGAGGCCAACAACCCGCCCAGGCCCAAGGCCCTCACCGCGTGGGCGGCCAGCAAACAGACGACGCGCATCCCCGTGCCATTGGCCGGGGTCGACCCCGACGGGGACTCCGTGTGGCTGGTCGGCACCGACCAGCAGCCCACCAAGGGCACGGCGGTGGTGCGAGACTCCTGGCTGGAGTACACGCCCGCCGAGGGCACCTCGGGCACTGACGTCTTCACCTACGTGGTCGAGGACCGCCGGGGCGCGCGCGGCACCGCGCGGGTCCGCGTCGGCATCGCGCCCCCCGCTTCCCTCAACCAGAACCCCGCTGCCGTGCCCGACACCGTCCTGGTGCGCCCCGGCCGCCAGGTGTCCGTCAACGTCCTGGCCAACGACGTGGATCCCGACGGGGACCCCCTCGCCCTGGACGCGGACGGCCTGACGGCCTCCGACCCCAGGCTGGCGCCCACCGCTTCCGGCGACTTCGTGACGATCACGACGCCCGAGGCCGAGGGGACCTACCTGGTGTCCTACGGCGTCTCCGACGGGCGCGGCGGCAGCTCCCGCGGGCAGTTGACCGCCTACGTCTCCGCGAACGCCCCCCTGAAGGCGCCCATCGCCCGTGACGACTCCCTCTCCTTCGACAGACTGCCCTCCGACGGCTCCGCCGCGCGCGTGCGGGTCACTGAGAACGACGAGGACCCCGACGGCAGCGTCTCCGACCTGGTGGTCACCACCTCCGACCCGGGCGTCGTCGTCGACGGCCAGGACCTGCTCATCACCCCCCAGGCGAGCAGGCGCCTGGTCGTCTACACGGTCACGGACTCCGACTCCCTGTCCAACTCCGCGGTCGTCTCGGTGCCCGGACTGGACTCCACGCCGCCAACGGTCAGATCCGAGGGCATGCCCATCGAGATGAAAGCGGGCGAGAGCCGCACCCTGGCCCTGGCGGACTACACCACCGTGCGCCCCGGGCGCTCGGCGCGCCTGTCGGAGGGCGGATCCATCGTCTCCTCCAACGGCATCGACCAGGCCGCGGCCAACGGGGAGGGCTCCGTGGACGTCCACGCGCGCGAGGGCTTCTCGGGCAGCGCCACGGTCTCCCTCGACGTCTCCGACGGATCCTCCAGCGACTCGGGGGCACTGAGCGCCAGGCTGTCCCTGACCTTCATCGTCCGGCCCGCGTCGAACCAGCCGCCCACGCTCACGCCCACGCCCGTCCGGGTCGGCGCGGGGGAGGACCCCGTCACGCAGAACCTGGCGCTCGCGGTCACCGACCCCGACGGCGCCAACCCCCGGGACTTCGCATACGCGCTGGTGTCCAAGCCCGACAGCGTCTCCGCCTCCGTTTCCGGGACTGCGCTGACGGTGTCGGCCCCTGCGGGGACGGCAACCGGTGCGGCGGGCTCGATCGTGGTGAGCGTCGACGACGGCTCCGGTCCCGTCCAGGCCTCCGTCCCCGTCGAGGTCGTCTCCACGACGAAGCCGAAGATGCAGGTCAGCCCCATCCAACTCGAGGTTGAGCGCAACGGGTCGGTCACCGTGGACGTGGCGTCCAGGAACGTCATCGGCGCCATCGGCCCCGTCCAGGTGGTGGACTCCGGCCCTGGAGTCGCCGCTGGGAGCGCGAGCACCGTGACCTGGAGTGGGACTTCCGTCACCATCACACCCGATCCAGCGAAGGCCGAATTCACCTACCAGTACAGTATCACGGACGCGCCCGGGGACAGCAGCCGCACGGTCTCCAACACCATCACCGTCAAGGTCAGGCAGACCAAGCCCGCTGCGCCCGTCAGCGTCCGCGCGGTGAGCCGGGGCGGCGCCCAGGGGGTCGGAGCCGCCGGCCTCTTCATCAAGAATGCGGATCAGGGCGCCGACTTCGTCGTCAAGGGCTACCGGGTGACCGACGTGAACACGGGGACTGGCTACGACTGCGAGCCGCAGATGCCCTGCCTCGTCTCCCCGCTCGGTCCGGGGCCCCACTCCTTCACAGCCGTCGTGAGGACCAACAAGGGCGACTCGGCTCCTTCAGCCCCGTCGAACACCCTCGACTTCTCGCCCGATCCGTCCGGCGTGCGGCGCCTCCAGGTGACTCCGGGCAACGGGAGCCTCACCGCGAGCTGGAGCGCCCCCGATCAGCAGGGCAGCGGCATCGTGAACTACGAGGTGGCCGTGACGGGCAGCGGCGGCGGCACCGTGCAGGTCCCCGCCTCCCCGACCTGGTACACCAGGAGCGGACTGACCCCTGGTGAGTCGTACACGGTCTCGGTCGTCGCGATCGACACGAACAGCAGGCGCTCGGCGGCGGTCTCCACGCGGGTCACCCTCCCCAGCGCCCCGGAACCCCCCCGTGACCTGAAGGCGATGGTAGTGGGGGGGACCGGCGACGGCACCACCAGCTTCAACGTGACGTGGAAGCTGGGGTCCCACCACTCCTCCGGCTGGGCGAAGGGCACGGTGTCCGTCGACTCCCGGTTGTACCCGGTCAGCCCGGGGGCGACGCAGAAGGAGGTGTCGGTGCCCTCGGGCAGCTCCGCCACCATCACGGTCACCGTGGTCAACGCGGACGGGTACTCGAACGCGGCGTCGATCAGCGTGTCCACCCTGGTCAAGAACCCGCTGCCCCCGACGGCGCCCGTCCTCAAGCCCACCGGCAACGCCGGTGAACTACAGGTCGTGGGCCTGGCCAAGGTCCCCGGCAACGGGTACGAGGCGAGGCAGCTGACCCTGCGCTACGCGCGTTCCGAAGCCGCGTGCGCGGCTGGCGACGAGGTGGAGGACGAGGAGGTCATCGGGGGACTGGGCGCCTCCAACACGCCGGTCACCCTGTTCTTCTGCCAGACCGCCACCGCAGTCGACGCGACCAAGGTCGTCTCGTCCGCCACATCGGCCTCGGGGACCCCCAAGGCCGGCAACGTGCCCAAGTTCAAGGTCAAGGCCAAGGCCGATGGGACGAGCATCAGAGCGACGTGGAACATCCCGGCGGACGCCGACATCGTCAGGGCGCACGCTTCGATCAAGGAGGGGGGCGTTGCGCCCCAGTACGGCTCGCCGCCCCCCTCGTCGGCTGTCTTCTCCGGCCTCGCCCCGCTCAACAGGTACACGGTCGTGGTCACGCTGACGAACGCCTCGGGCGCCGAGCGCACCGTCGAGAAGGAGGTGTGGACCGAGGAGGACCCCCAGTACATCGAGGAG
>ERZ773063.39-NODE-39-length-92097-cov-5.396243_pt1 | contig 92097 bp, 76 predicted proteins | sample MGYA00580625_ERZ773063 | MGnify/ENA primary metagenome ERZ773063 (study PRJEB29015, sample SAMEA2738022) | human oral metagenome | biome: human oral; feature: human-associated habitat; material: dental | place: China | collected 2042 ... | reverse complement strand
GGCATGACCGCGCGCGCTGGTGGTCGTGATGAAGCTCTCCAGCTCGCGCACCTGGTCGATGGAAATCTCCCAGGCCCGCGCCCCCTGCCCCCCCTCACGTCCCTTGGCGGAACGGGACTCAGCGGGCGCCAGTTCCAGCAACCGGAAATCGGGATGATGGCCGGAGGCGAACCACTTGCAGGCCGCGCACTGTCCGCAGGCCTGCACCGGCGCAGGCGGCCGGGGCAGCTGCTCGCACAGCAGCCCCTGAGCCAGCGCCCGGGCAAACTCGCCCTTGCCGATGCCGGGCAGACCGGCCAGCAGAAGCGCGTGGTGCAGGTTCGGGCCTTCGGCCAGCAGCTGCCGCAGCAAGGCCTGCTGGGCAGCAAAGAACGGCAGGACGGTGCTCACAATGGCCTCGCCCCTGCCTGGTCGGCAGCCCCTGTGCGCGATGCGACCCTCTCGCGCCAGCGCTGATGGACCTTCACCAGGTCATCCTGCAGCCAGCGACCGATCTGCTCGGGCGTGGCCGTGGCATCCAGCACGCAGAAGCGCTCCGGGTCTGCAGCCACCCGCGCCTGGTAGGCACGGCGCACGCGTTCGAAGTAGTCCAGGGCCCGAGCCTCGAAGCGGTCGGCACTGCGCACCGCGGCACGCCGCGCTGCCGCCACCTCGGGAGGCAGATCGAAGAGATAGGTGCGCACCGGCTGCAGGCCGTCCTGGACATGCGCCTCCAGCTGGGCCAGCCAGGCCGTGTCCACGTCCGAGCCTCCGCCCTGATAGGCAAAGGTCGAATCGGTGAAACGGTCGCAGACCACCCATTGGCCGGCGGCAAGCGCCGGTCGAATCAGCGTGTGCAGATGGTCGCTGCGGGCCGCAAAGGCCAGCAGCGCCTCGGTCTGCGGCTGCATCTCCTCGGTCAGCAGCAGCTCGCGCAGCCGCTCGGCCAGCGGGCTGCCACCCGGTTCGCGGCTGAGCACCACGGTCTCGCCCTGTGCACGCAGCCAATCCACACAGGCCCCCACGTGCGTGCTCTTGCCCGCGCCGTCGATGCCCTCGAAAGTAATGAAACAGCCCTGCATGAAATCCTTCGCGGTCATGGCCGCGCCCCCGGGCTCTGGCCCGATTCATGGTTCCTTGCACCCGAGGCGGCCTTCCTGGGGTCCGACAGGTTCTCGTCGGCCGCTGCCGTGCCCTTCAGCGGCTTTCCGCCAGCACGACGCTGGAAGCGGTCGACGGCCCGGTTGTGGCTGGCCAGATCGGCCGAGAACTCGGAACGACCGTCGCCACGGGCCACGAAATACAGCTTGTCCGATTGTGCCGGACGCGCCGTGGCCTGCAGCGCATGAAGCCCCGGCAACGAGATGGGCGAAGGCGGCAGACCCCGGTGGACATAGGTGTTGTAGGGAGAAGGATCGCGCAGATCCTTCTTGCGCAGATTGCCGTCAAAGCGCTCGCCCAGGCCATAGATGGTGGTGGGATCGCTCTGCAGCGGCATGCCCTTGCGCAGCCGGTTGGTGAACACCGAGGCCACCATCTCGCGATCCAGCGCGTGCCCGGTCTCCTTTTCCACCACCGAGGCCAGCGTCAGCAGCTCGGCCGGCGTCTTCAGCGGGGAATCCGTCGCACGGTTTTCCCAGGCGGCATCCAGGCGGCGCTGCTGGAGCACCAGCGCCCGGCGCAGCAGCTCCACGTCATCACTGCCGGGCCGATAGGCGTAGGTGTCCGGCGCAAAGCGCCCCTCGGGATTGACCCCGGGCATGCCCAGCTTCTCCATCAGCGCGGCATCGGACAGGCCCGAAAGCGTGTCGTTCAGATCCGGGGCCTTCTTCAGGGCCGCCCGCAAGTCACGCATGTTCCAGCCTTCCACCAGCGTGATGAGCTTGCCCTTTTCCTGCTGGCCGCTCACCAGCTCATCCAGAAGCCCCTGCAGCGTGGCCGGCCCGGTGATCAGGTAGTTGCCCGCCTTGATCCGTGCCGCATCCCCCCGCAGCCGCAGCGCCAGGGCCATCTTCCACGACGGGACATCGACACCGGCCTGCTGCAGCACCTCGGCCAGGCGTGCGCCCGCGTGGCCGCGCGGCACATCGAACACCACCTCGGCATTCGGTGCCACCAGCTGACGATGGGAATAGCCCCACCATTGCCAGCCCGCCACCCCCAGGCAGAGCACCAGCAGCAGAAGAAAGATACGACCCAACATGCGCATGATTCGACTCATCTGGCGGTCTTGTGCGCCAAAAGAAAGCGACGGTACACGCTATGATATACAGACTATGCCGGCTGGCCCCCCACCTGTGGGCGAACGGCCCCACACGCCGGCCCCGAATCTGCCCATCCCATGAACGACATCCAGTCTTCCTCCCCCGCCTCCGGCGACGCCGTCCTGCCCTATGCCCTGCTGCAGAACCTGGGTGTTCTGCGGGCCCAGGGCCCTGATGCCCCCTCGTTCCTGCACGGCCAGTTCAGCAACGACATCCTCACCCTGATGCCCGGTCACGCCCGTCTGGCCGGCTATCTGACCCCCAACGGCCGGCTTCTGGCCACCTTCTGGGTCATCCGCCACGACATGCCGCCTGCCCCTGAACAGCCCGCGGTGCCCACCTTCTGGCTGGTCTGCTCGCGCGATCTGGCTGCGGCCATGGCCAAGCGCCTGTCCATGTACGTGCTGCGCGCCAAGTGCAAGATCGTGGACGCCAGCAACGACCACGCCGTCCTGGGCTTCGTGGGGCCGGCCCGCCGCGCCACCCAGGCACTGGCCGGGCACGAGGACGTGGTGGTGACGGCCGCCCTGCCCGACGTGACGCTCACCGAGACCACCGCCGACATGCTGACCACCTCGGTGCGTCATCGGCTGGGCAACGACCGCCTGCTGGTCCGCAGCCTGCTGGTGGTGCCCCGTGCCCTGGTGGCGCCAGCGGCCGACACGCCGGACGCGCCGGCCGGCACCGGCACGCCAGCCAGTGAGGCGCCCCAGGCCTCTGGGTCCGCCGAAGCCCCCCGCGACGACCAGGCCGCCACCGCACAGGCGACCGGCGCCGCACCCGCCGCCTCCGCCGAGGCACCCCGGGGTGACAACAGTGCGGCAGCCGACGCATCGCAGCCCGCTCCCCGCTTCCGGATGAGCGAGAGCGACTGGCTTCAGCTGGACGTGGCCAGCGGCATCCCCTGGATTTGCGCGGCATCGTCCGAGACCTTCGTGCCGCAGATGGTGAACCTGGAACTGGTGGGCGGCGTCAACTTCAAGAAAGGCTGCTACCCCGGCCAGGAAGTGGTGGCCCGCAGCGAATACCGGGGCAAGGTCAAGCGCCGGATGTTCGCCGGCATGTGCAGCGGCCCGCTGCCCGAACCCGGTACCGACGTGCTGTCGTGGGACGGAACCCCCATCGGCCAGGTCATCGAAGTGGCCAGCCTCTCGGCCGACACCGACGACGAGGTCATCGCCGGCAACGACCTGGTGATGGATCCTGATCAGGAGGAACTGCCCATCGTGCTGGTGGGTCGGCGCTTCCTGCTGCTCTTCGAGGCCCGCATCGAGGTCATCGGCGCCCAGCCCCGTTCCGCCGGCATGATCGCCACCAGCCTGCGCATCGGCAACGCCGCCATCGGCCTGCTGAAGCTGCCCTACGACATTCCCGAGTGCTGATCACGCTTCAGAACCAGGCGGGCTGCATCTCCAGCGCACACATCTCCATCTGCTCCAGCTGCGTCAGCTGGGGCTCGATGCGCGGCAGCTCGTGCTGGTAGAAGAAGCGAGCAGCCTGGCACTTGCCCGCATAGAAGTTGCGCTCTGACCCATAGGCCGACAGGTAGGCAACCTCGGCCACCAGCGCCTGCTCCAGCCAGATCCAGGCAATCACATAGTGGCCGAAAGCCTCCATGAAGAGACTGGCATTGGCCAGGCGCCGCCCCGCCTCGGGTTCCTGGCGCATGCGGTTGATCACCCAGCCAAAGCGCTCTGCGTACTTCTGCAGCTGCACCGCCATGTGGCGCACGTCGCCACAACGGGCTGCCGCCCGGCCCAGGGTCTGTTCCACCTCGTGGGCAAAGCGCTGAAAGCCCATGAAATCATCGGCCAGCAGACGATCACGCATCAGCTCCAGCGCCAGAATGCCGTGCGTGCCTTCCAGGATGGTATTGAGCCGGTTGTCGCGGTAGAGCTGCTCCACCGGGTAGTCACGCGTGTAGCCATAGCAGCCCAGCACCTGAATGGCCAGCGAATTGGCAATCAGGCCGTTGTGGGCTGACCAGCTCTTGGCCACCGGCGCAAGCAGCAGCAGCAAGTCACGCGCCCGGGCCCGCTCCGTCGACGTCTCGGCCGTGTCCGCCTCGTCCATCAGGCGCGCGCACCACAGCCCCAGCGCCAGGCCCCCTTCCACGTAACTTTTCTGGATCAGCAGCATGCGCTTGATGTCGGCATGCTCGATGATCGGGATCTGTCCCCCCACCTGGCTGTTCATGCCCGGGAAACGCCCCTGATGACGCTCGCGCGCGTAGTCCAGCGCATGGGAGTACCCCGCATAGCCCAGTGCCGCCGCCGACAGCCCGATGTCGATCTGGGTCTCGGGCGCGGCCTCGTTCACCAGCGCCATGCCGGCGTTTTCCTCGCCCACCAGCCAGGCCACCGCACCGGCCTGCCCCTGGGGCAGATGATTGCCCTCGCCGAAGCTGAGCAGGCAGCTGGTGGCGCCACGCTGCCCCATCTGCGGATAGATGCCCGCCGCCACGATGTCGTTTCGCTCGCCCCGCCCGGCAGCCCCCTCGGCGGAGTTCGGATCGGCCGGCAGGTACTTGGGCGCCAGAAACAGCGACAGAGACTCCACCCCGGGCGTGATGTCGCCCGAGTCGTCCTCGATCCGGGCCAGCACCAGGTGGACGATGTTGTCGGTCACGGCATGATCGCCCCCGACAATCCACATCTTGTTGCCATAGAGCCGGAAGCTGCCATCCGGCTGGCGTACCGCTCGTGTACGGATGTCCGACAGCGATGATCCGGCCTGCGGTTCGGAAATGCAGAACGTGCAGGTGGCCCGCCCCTTCAGCAGCAGCGGCAGCCAGGCCGACGCCAGTGCCCGGCCGGCATGGCGCTGCAGCAACCGGCTGCCCGCCTGCGACGGATACAGATAGGCCGTGGCGGCGGCACTGCCGGCAAACAGCCAGGCCGTGACCGCCTTCTCGATGAGCACCGGCAGCTGCATGCCTCCCAGCGCCCGATCCTGCGACACGGCCAGCAATCCCGCATCGCGAACCGCCGCCATGACCTCGGACAGGACCGGCGGCGTCCAGATATCCTCAGCGGTCAGTCGAGGTTCCTGTTCATCCAGCTGCCGATCGGCGGACGCCAGACATCCACGGGCCAGTCGCGACGCCTGTGCCAGCACCGCATCAAAATGGTCGCGACGCAGCGAGGCAAAACGCGCGCGGTCGCACAACGACTGGACATTCAGCCATTCATGGAGCAGGAAGTCCAGATCCCGCCTGGAGAGCATGCTTCTTTTCATGGGGGCAGTCTAACGCCACAATAAGCAATATTTGTTGCAAATGAACAAACAGTTTTACTTTATTGCATTGATTCAACATTGATTTGGCCACAGCGTCCCCCACCTGTCGGGCAGACCCTCCCGCTCCTTTATCATCCCCTCCTGTTCCCGCTGCTGCCCTGCTCATGAAAACCCCATGAAAAACAAATGGCTGTTCGACCTGCTGCCGGTCATCCTGTTCTTCGTTGCCTTCAGGCTTGCCGACATCTACGTCGCCACCGCCGTGGCCATCGCCACCAGCGCGGCCCAGATCGGCTGGCTGCTGTTCCGGCGGCGTCCGATCGACACCATGCAATGGGTGGGGCTCGCCATCATCGTCGTCTTCGGCGGCATGACGCTGCTGCTGCACGACGAGACCTTCATCAAGTGGAAGCCCACCATCCTGTACTGGTGTTTCACCGCAGCCCTGGGCATCGCCTCGCTGCTGGGCAAGGCGCCGCTGCGGCAGCTCATGGGCAAGCAGATGCGCCTGCCCGATCCCGTCTGGAAACGTCTGGACCTGGCCTGGTGTGCATTCTTTGCGCTGATGGGCATCGTCAACCTGTACGTGGCCTACCAGTTCAGCACCGAAACCTGGGTCAACTTCAAGCTCTTCGGCACCACCGGCGCCACGCTGGTGTTCATCCTCGCCCAGGGGTTCTATCTCAGCCGCCACATTCAGGAAGACCCGTCCGATGAAACCAACGTCTGAAGCACTCCTGCAACGTCTGAAACAACATTTTCCCGACGCCCACATTACCGTTCAGGACGACAGCCATCATCATAGAGGCCACGCCGGTGCCGCTGGCGGGGCCGGGCATTTTGCCGTCACGCTGGTCTCGCCGGTGTTTGCCGGGCTGCCCACCGTGCGCCGACACCGGCTGGTGTATGATGCCGTCGCCGACTGGATGCCGCACCGCATCCATGCGCTCAGCATCCATGCCGAGGTGCCCGGCAACTGAGGGCGAAGCTGCCTTGCCGGCTGAACTTTCCCGCATCCGGCGCATGGCTCCTGTCAACGTGTCGGCCCCGCACCCGTTAGGAAAGGACCGACCACGGTTCGTTCTTCCAACCCGATTTCTTTCTGGAACCGAATATGACCCAATCCTCTTCCGGTCTTTTCTCCAAGCGCACCCTCGGTGCAGCCGCCCTGCTGTCGGCCGGCCTGCTGCTGGGCAGCCCCGCCATGGCGCAGAATGCCGCCGTCGTCAACGGCAAGGCCATCCCCTCCTCGCGCGTCGACGAGTTCGTCAAGATCCTGGCCCAGCAAGGCCGGCCTGACACCCCCGAAACCCGCAAGATGATCCGCGACGAGCTGATCACCCGCGAGCTGTTCGTGCAGGAAGCCGACAAGCGCGGCCTGGAGAAGACCCCCGAGGTCAAGCAGCAGCTGGAGCAGATCCGCCAGGACGTGCTGATCCGCGCCCTCATCGCCAACGAGCTGAAGCAGTCGCCCGTCACCGACGCCGAAGTCAAGGCCGAATACGAGAAGCTCGTCAAGGACTCGGCCCAGAGCGGCGCCCAGGAATACAAGGCCCGCCACATCCTGGTCGAATCCGAGGACGAGGCCAAGCAGATCGTCGAGCGCCTGAAGAAGGGCGAGGGCTTCGAGTCGCTGGCCAAGCTGTCCAAGGATCCCGGATCGGGTGCCAACGGCGGTGACCTGGGCTGGAACACGCCCGACACCTTCGTGAAGGAATTCTCCGAGGCGATGACCAAGCTGAAGAAGGGTGAATATACCGTCATCCCGGTCAAGACCCAGTTCGGCTACCACATCATCCAGCTCGACGACGTGCGTGCTGCCGAGCCGCCTCCGTTCGACCAGGTCAAGCCCCAGCTGAAACAGCAGCTGGAGCGTCAGAAGATCCAGGCCCTGCAGGAGAAACTGCGCGCTTCGGCCAAGATCCAGTAAGGCCAGGAACCCTGGCAAAGGCGGCGGCAGGCACATTCGGCCCCGCCTTCATCCGGGTTCCGGACGCAGGGCCCTGACCTTGCGTCCAACGAAGAAGGCATCGCCCCTTCTTTTTGTGTGTCCGCCGAAGCCTGCCACAGGGTGCAGACAGGTATACGCCGCTGGCCCCGGAAAACCTCCCCGGGGCCATTTCCCCTGTCTGGGCCTAGGCCTTGTGCGCCTGGTCCACCGCCGCCGTGAACAGCACGTCGGTCGACGAGTTCAGCGCCGTCTCCGAAGAGTCCTGGATCACGCTGATGATGAAGCCCACGCCGGCCACCTGCATCGCCACATCGTTGTCGATGCTGAAGAGCGCGCAGGCCATCGGGATCAGCAGCAGCGAACCACCGGCCACCCCCGAAGCACCGCAGGCGCCCAGCGTGGCCACCACGCTCAGCAGCAGCGCCGTGGCAAAGTCCACCTGGATGCCCATCGTGTTCACCGCCGCCAGCGTCAGCACCGTGATGGTGATGGCGGCCCCTGCCATGTTGATCGTCGCACCCAGCGGGATCGAGATCGAGTAGGTGTCCTCGTGCAGGTTCAGCTTCTTGGCCAGCGCCATGTTCACCGGAATGTTGGCCGCCGAGCTGCGGGTGAAGAAGGCCGGAATGCCGCTTTCCAGCAGGCAGGTGAACACCAGCGGATAGGGATTGCGGCGCGTCTGGCTGAAGACGATCAGCGGATTGACCACCAGCGCCACGAACACCATCGCCCCCACCAGCACCAGCAGCAGGTGCAGGTACTGCTGCAACTTCGCAAAGCCATCCGGCGACAGCAGCGTGCTCAGCAGAAGGCCCAGGATGCCCAGCGGGGCAAAGCCGATCACGAAACGCACCACCTTGGACACGGCCTCGGCTGCGTCGTTGAGCATCGTCCGCGTGTGCTCGCTGGCATGACGGAACGACAGCCCCAGCAGAACGCCCCAGCCCAGGATGCCGATGTAGTTGGCCTCGAGCAGCGCCTTGATCGGGTTGCTCACCAGCTTCATCAGCACATCCTTCAGCACCATGCCGATACCGCCAGGAGCCACCTCGGTGGCGTGCTTGACCCCCTCCAGCGACAGGTTCGACGGGAACATGAAGCTGGCCGCCACCGCCACCAGCGCCGCCGCGAAGGTGCCCACCAGATACAGCACCAGGATCGGGCGAATGTTCGTCTCGGTCCCGTGCTCATGCTGCGCAATGGCGGCCATCACCAGCACGAGCACCAGGACGGGTGCCACCGCCTTCAGCGCACCGACAAACAGGTCGCCCAGCAACACGGCTGCAGCCATCACGTCCGAAGGCCAGCCAGCCGGCAGGGCTCCGGTCCGTTCGATCACGGCGTCCCAACCTTCGGCACCCCCGCCAAAATGCCGGGTCACCAGCGCCACCACCACGGCCAGCACCAGGCCGATGACGATGCGGGTCACCAGATTCAGCCGTGACCACGCTCCAAGAACTCCCTCTCTTGCCATGAAAACCCCTGTCAATCGACATCCGGACCGTGCAGGCCGCCACAACCGCCCCCTGCAGGCATCCATGCCATGGGGTCGTCATGCGGCGCCGTCAGCCACGGGCCTTCTGCCGGCGTTGGAAAGGGGGCTATTCTTGCACCTTTCACGCAGGAAGCACACGATCAACCTTTCAGTCCCCTGCCTCGTCCAGATGCAGCGTGCCGGTTTCCTCCTCGGCTGGCAGACTGGCCGCCCAGCGCGCCAGCTCGTCCTGCTGCGCCCGCAGGGCGGCCCGGTCGGCCCGACGCTGCGCACGGCGCTCGGCAAAGAAACGCTGCAGCAGCTTTCCGCACTCATCGGCCAGCAGCCCCCCCTGCACCACCGTCTGATGGTTGAGCCGTCCCTCGGCCGGCAGGTCCAGCACGCCGCCACACACGCCGGTCTTGGGGTCCGGGGCGCCGAACACCACCCGGCTGATGCGGGCGTGCAGCATCGCGCCCAGGCACATCATGCACGGCTCCAGCGTCACATAAAGCGTGGATTCGCCCACCCGATAGTTGCCCAGCTGCTCGGCCGCCATCCGCAAGGTGCGGATCTCGGCATGCGCCGTCGGATCATGACTGCCGATGGGATGGTTGTAGCCGGTGGCAATCACCTGCCCCGCCTTCACCAGCACGGAGCCCACCGGCACCTCACCATGCAGCTGCGCATTCAGCGCCTGGTCCATCGCCAGGCGCATCATCGCGTGGTCAAGCTCGCTGAACGACGCCTCCGGTGCGGGCAGCGATCCCTCGTCTGTCTCGTCCATCACGCCCCGCCAGCCGCCTGCACGCAGCCTGCCTTGTCATCACGCAGCCAGGGCCGCGTGCTGGCCACGATGTCGTCGGCCAGCCGGGCCACCTGCCGCTGCATGCCCGCCACCAGCGCGTCCACATCATCGGCCTTCACATGCTCGTAACCCTGGTAGCGGCAGCTCAGCATCCGCGGGCTGGCCGACGCATGGTCCTCGGCCGCATCCGTGTCGTCCGAGGCATCCGTGCGGCGCAGCCGCCAGTCCACCAGCGCATCCACGTCACCGGAGCGGCTGGCATCGAAACGATAGACCTGCAGCGACAGCCGCAGCTGTGCAGGCTGACTGCCTGCCGCGGCCGAGGACGCTGCAGCCACGGCCAGTCGGGCCCCCAGCGCATCACGCAGCGCATCGGCAAAGGGCGCATCCCAGCGGTTGTTCTCCAGCAGCGTCACCGACGTGGCCCATGCCGGGGTACCCGACAAGCTGCCCCCCGCTTCCCCGGTGCCGGCCTTGCCTGCGGGCACACCCGCCTCCCGGCCCGAGACCACGATGTCCACGCGGTTCAACCGCTCCGGCACATCGACCGTCCCGATCCGGTAGCGCAGGTCAGGCTGCGCGCGGTTGCCATTGCCCGGCGCATCCATGGCCGACAGCGTATGGAAATGCACCGGCGGCGAACTGGCGCAGGCCGCCAGAGCCAGGGCCAGCGCCGGTACCACCGACTTGAAGACAGCACGCATGATCATCCGTTCCTCTTGAAAGAAATCAGTTGCCCGTCTTGCCACGCAGCAGGCTCTCGGGGTGACGCTCCAGGTAATCGGTCAGGCGTCGCAGCGAATCGGCTGCCTTCGAGACCGAACGCAACGTCTGCTGCAGCTCTTCCTGCGTCGGCGAATCACTGGCCAGCGTCCGGTTGGCCGACACCAGCGTGCGGTCTGCCGAATCCAGCGTCTTCTTCAGGCTCTGGATGGTGCCCATCAGCTGCGGTGCCAGATTGTCGTTCAGCCCCTTGACGGTCTTCTCGGCCGCATTGACCGTGCGCCGCATGCCTGCCAGCGTCTGCTGGAGGTCACGCCCGATCTGATCGAACGGCACCTTGTTGATCTTGGCCAGGATCTCGGCAATCTGCTGCTGGAACTCGTCCAGCGAATTGCCCACCGTCGGCAGTTCCATCAGGTCACCCTGCACGCTGCGCATCTCGGCCGGCTTGGCCTGCGGGAAGAAGTCCAGCGAGACATACAGCTGGCCCGTCAGCAGGTTGCCGGTCCGCAACTGCGCCCGCAGCCCGCGCTGGACCATGTTCTGCAACCAGCGATTGCCCTCTTCCTCCAGCTCCTTCTGCGTCATGCCGGCGCCCAGAGGCCCCTGGGCCTGCAGCCCGCGACCCCGCTTCATGCGGTCGGAAAACACCTCGATAAGCACCGGCATGTGAATCTCGTTGGTGTTCTCGTCCACCACGGCGTCGATGGCCCGGACCTGGCCCAGCTCCACGCCCCGGAAATCCACGATGGCCCCCACCTGCAGCCCCCGCAGCGACTGGTCGAAGTTCAGCACCAGGAAGCGCGACGGCCCGTCAGGCTTCTTCATGGCATCCGCCTCGCTGGCGGCCAGCATGAAGGCCGTATGCTCGTTGGCCGCCTCGCCCTTGCCCTCGATGGGCGAGGCAAAGGCAATGCCGCCCAGCGCCACCGTCAGCAGCGACTGCGTGCGGACCGACACGCCACTGGAATCCAGCTTCGCCTCCACGCCGCTGGCTTCCCAGAAGCGCGAGTTCGTGCCCACGAAGCGGTCATAGGGGCTGTTCACGAAGACATCGATCGTCACCCGGTCGCCCGACTCGTCCAGCGAATACCCGGTCACGCGCCCCACCGTCACCCGCCTGTAGAGCACCGGCGAACCGATGTCCAGCGACCCCAGATCCTTGGCCCGCAGGCGGAACTGGCTGCCCGCCTCGTCATACTTCAGCGGCGGCGGGCTCTCCAGCCCCTCGAAGGTCGAGACCATCTCGGCCGACTTGCCGGCATCCACGCCGATGTAGGCCCCCGACAGCAGCGTGCCCAGGCCCGACACCCCGGATATGTCAGCACGCGGCCGCACGACCCAGTAGCGCGAGTCCTTGGCCCGGAAGGACCCGGCCTTGCGATTCAGCTCGATATCCACTTCCACGTGCGAGCGGTCATCGGCCAGTTCGATGGACTTGACCTGGCCCACCTCCACGTCCTTGTAGCGCAGCTTCGTCTTGCCGGCCTCCAGACCCTCGGCCGTCTTGAAACTGACCGTGATCGTGGGGCCGTGCTGCGTCATCTGGCGATAGGTGAGGATCGCCCCCACCAGCGCTGCCAAGAGCGGCAGCAGCCAGATCAGCGACGGCAGCCAGCGATAGCGCCTATCCTCCACCACCGCCTCGGGCACCAGCACATCGTCGTGATAGCCGCCAGCAGCCCCCTGTGCCTGTCCCTGGCCGGTCCCGGCCGCCGTCACGGGGCGCCCCTGCGCGCCAGATCGTTCCTCGTTGCTCATCCGTCAACCCTTGTCCACACCATGGCGCCCGCCGAAGGCCGGCACCGATTGCTCTATCCCGCACGCCCCGAAACCACGCCCGGATTCGCACGCCTGGGCCTGCGGCCGTGCAGCAGCCCGGGCCGGAAACGCGCGTCCCAGGCCCGTCGCGCATCGAAACTCATCGTCGCCAGCATCGTCAGCACCACCACCGCCCCGAAGGCGGCAATGCCCGGACCGGCCTTGACCACCGCCACGCCCGGCACCTGCACCAGCGAGCTGGTCACCGCCACCACGAACACGTCCAGCATCGACCAGCGCCCCACCCATTCCACGATGTCATAGAGATGGGTGCGCTCCTCTAGCCGCCACAGGCTGCGGAACTGCACCAGCAGCGTCAGCAGGATCAGGGCCACCAGCTTGAAGAGCGGGATCAGGAAGCTGGCAATGAAGATGATGGCCGCCAGCGCCCACTCCCCATCCTGCCAGAAGTAGATCACCCCCGACAGGATCGTCGAATCATCGGTACCGAACAGCGTGCTGGTAGTCATCACCGGCAACAGGTTGGCCGGCACATACAGGATCATCGCCGTGATCAGCAGCGCCCAGGTCACGCCCAGCCCCCCCGGCTTGCGCCGGTGCAGCCGCGCGTCACAGTGCCGGCAACGCTCGCCCTCCCGGGCTTCGGCCCAGACCGTGTCGCAATGCCGGCAGGAGATCATCCCCAGCCTGCGCCCGCAGAACCGGGCCGACTCCGCTGCCGTCAGCAACGCACCGTCATGTGCGTCGCGATGCCTGCCCACCGCCATCTTCCACTCCCCGTCAGCCTCTTCCAGCACCGGCGGCTGGCCGGCATATACCACCTGGTCATCCTGCAGCCGCACCTCGCCCACCGGCATGTGGGTGCGCCGGATGAGCCGCCGCAGCCGGAACGTGAGAACCACCGTGAGCGTGATGGTCGTGCCCATCCAGGCCCACAGTGCTGGACCGGCGATGATGCTGGCCATCGACGACAGCTTGATGATGGCCACCAGCACCCCCAGCAGGAACACCTCCACCATGCTCCACGGATACACCTGCTGCATCATCCGCACCAGCCGGTTCTGCACGCCGGCCGGCACATCGCCACGTCCGGTCAGCCACAGCACGAACAGGAGCGTCAGCAGATACAGCCCCGGCAGGAAGAGCGTGGGCACGAACACCATCAGCGCCACCGCGAACATCCCGGACTGCAGCAGCGTCATCACCGCACCCACGAGCGTCAGCTGGTGGACCGTGCCCTGCAGCTCGATGGCCACGATGGGAAAGACGTTGGCCATCACGAAGAGCAGCAGGCAGGTGAGCACCAGCGGAATCATCCGCGCCCGATTGAGGCGTGATGACCTGGCCAGCTCCGAGCCGCACACCCGGCACCGCGCACGCTGCCCGTCCTTGAGGTGCACACGCCTATGCAGGGTGTCGCACATCGGACAGGCCGTCAGACCATGGACTTCGCGCATCACTAGAATAACCTCATGACCCCGGAAACGATACCTGATGCCACCGGCAGCACTCCGGTCGCCTGGCAGGACGGCCAGCCCTTCAGTCCCCGCTACGGGGATCGCTACCACACGCAAAGCGGCGCCCGCGCCCAGGCCGAGCACGTCTTCCTGGGCGGCTGCGGACTACCTGAGGCATGGTCGGGAAGTCCCCCGGAAACGGTCGGGAACGCCCCGGAACGCGACACGTCGGGAAACCTCCCCGACCTGGGCAATGACAGGAATACCGACACTCCCTCGGTCCCTTCCGGCCCCGCCTGCTGGACCATCCTGGAAACCGGCTTCGGCCTGGGACTGAACTTCCTGTCGGCCTGGGCCTGCTGGCAGACCAGTCCGATACGCCCGGCCACACTGCGCTTCGTCAGCACCGAGGCACATCCGGTCAGCGCCCAGGACATCCGCCGTGCCGGCGCCGATGATCCACGGCTGCAGCCGCTGGCCGAGCGCCTGGCCGATGCCTGGCCGGATGCCGCAACACTGGCCGCATGGTACTCGGGAAACGCCGACGACGCGCCTCCCTGTCACACCGATGCCGAATCGGAGACATCCGCTGAGGGCCGCGCGACCCCGGAAAGGACGCCCCGACCGCAGACATCCGGTTTGCCGGATCCCTCCACCACGCATGGCTGGAAAGAGCCGACCTGCCTGACCCTGCGCTTTTCCGACCTCCCGGGAACGGTCGAACTGCAGCTGCTGCTGGGAGACGCTGCCACCCGGCTGGAGGGCTGGCACGCCCGGCATGGCAGTCTTGGCGCCGACAGCGTGTTCCTGGATGGATTCGATCCGAAGAAGAACCCTGCCATGTGGGATGTGCGGACCATGCAGGCCGTGGCCCGTCACTGCCACCTGGGCACGCGCATCGCCACCTGGTGCGTGGCCCGCAGCGTGCGCGATGCGCTTGGCCAGGCTGGCTTCCGGCTGCACAGGCGCCCCGGCCTGCCTCCCAAGCGCCACTGCCTGGCCGGGGAATGGCCCGACACACCGTAGCCGATATCAGGAGCGCACGGCCACCACGATGCCGCCCATGATCAGCACGATGCCGATGAAGTATTGGGGCGTGAAGCGCTCGCCAAACAGCCAGTGACTGGCCAGTGGCACCAGCACGAAGGCTAGCGCCATCATCGGATAGACCTTGCCCAGCTCCGCCTTCTGCAGCACCCAGATCCAGGCAATGGTGATGAGCCCGTACAGCGCCAGCGCGGTGAACAGCAACGTGGCCGTGCGCGGTACCAGGAAGGATCCGGTCTCGGCCAGCGAATTGGCGGCCAGCTTGAAGAGGATCTGGCCTGCAGCCATGCCGAAGACGCACATCAGCGCCCAGAAATAGGTCAACACCGGTTGTTCTCCCTTGATGCCCTGGCGCGTGTCATGAACGCTGCGCCCGTGATTCGTCCGATTCGTTCCCGGCGGCCTGCACGGCCGACTCGGCGCCAGCTGGTGCACTGGTCACCGTCTCGCCCCGCATGATCTGTGTGTGCGTTCCCATCCGGCGTGCCTCGATCACCCGCGTCACCGAGGCCGACGGGTTCTTGAAGCGCTCCAGCGTGCGCGACGTGCGCAGGAACGGCCGCTGCGGCACCGACTGCACGTCCTGACCGATGAAGGCCAGGATCAGCTCGATGCCCACCAGCACCGGCAGGGCCGACAGCATGACGGTACCCGGCGTTGCCGTCACGCCCAGGCTGCTGGCCTCGTTCCACTTGTACAGGCCGAACAGTACCCCGAAGATCAGCAGCAACATGCCCATGGGCAGCTGCAGCGAGGCCAGCGACAGGTCCCGCAGATAGTAGTTGTAGAAGATGCGCTTGAAGGTGTTGCGCACGTGCTTGAAGAAGAACTCGCCCACCACCTTGGAGATCCGCAGGTTGCTCACCTCGTCCCCGTAGGAGGCGTGCATCGGGATGTCCACCACCACCGCCCGCAGCGTGTTGAGCCGGAACAGCATGTCCGACTCGAAGAAATAGCGCCGGCTGATGCGTCCGAACGGCAGGCAGGCCGCCACATCGCGATGGATGGCCGTGTAGCCGTTGGTGGGATCGAACAGGTTCCAGTAGCCCGACGAGATCTTGTTGAAGAACGACAGCACCGCATTGCCCAGCAGGCGGACGGTGGGCATCTGGCTGACCTGCTCCAGGTCAAAGAAGCGGTTGCCCTTGGTGTAGTCGGCTTCACCGGCCAGAATCGGCGCCACAAAGTCCGGCAGCAGCTCGGGCGCCATCTGGCCGTCACCGTCGATCTTGACCATGATGTCCATGCCGTCATCCAGTGCCACCCGGTAGCCGGTCATCACCGCGCCCCCCACGCCCTGGTTGATCTGATGGCGGACCACCCGGACCCGGCTGTCGGTGCATTCCTGCTCCACCAGGTCGCCGGATCCCTCCGGGCAGCAGTCATCCACCACATAGACCCGCCTGACCTCGGGGCCGATGCGCTGCAGGACTTCCAGGATATGGGCCTTGACCTTGTAACAGGGAATGATGACCGCGATGCTTGCCATGAATGCTCGTGTCGCCTGGATGACGCCGGAGAAGGACAGCTGGCTATTCTACAGGTCCGGGCAGATCCGCCGGCACGCCCCTCACCCGGACCGTCGGGACAGCGCCCCCGGACGCTTGTACCGGCACCGGGCCGTGCAGCCTCAGTCCTTCGCCTGCAGCGCCCCCGCCATCAGGCCACTGGCCCGCAGCACCCGGCTCCGGATGGCCTGCCCCAGAATGCGGTCCAGCCCGTCGGGCCCCACCAGCGTGAAGAAGCGCCGTGCCCGCGTGATGGCCGTATAGACCAGCTCACGGGTCAGCACCGGTGACAGCTCGGCCGGCATCGCCAGCGCCGCGTGGCCGAACTCCGAACCCTGCGCCTTGTGCACTGTCATGGCAAACACTGTCTCGGCCGCCTGCAGCCGGCTGGGCAGCACCCAGCGAATGCCACGGCTACCCCCCTCGGCCGGAAACGCCACCCGCAACCGGCCGCCCTGGGCCGCCAGCGCAATGCCCACGTCACCATTCATCAGCCCCAGCTCGTAGTCATTGCGGGTGACGATCACCGGCCGCCCCGCGTACCACCCCTCGCTGGCCGCCAGCAAGCCGGCCGACTGCAGCCAGAGCGCAATCTGCCGGTTCAGCCGCTCCACCCCCCAGCTTCCCTGACGCAGCGCGCACAGCAGCTGGAAGTGCCCATGGGCCTGCAGCACCCCGGCCGCCCATTCATCGAAGCTGTCCTGCCCGGCCTCGTCCGCCGGACGGTTCCGGTGCATCCACCGCAGGTAATGCGCGTACCCCACCGGCCCCTGATCAGCAGGCACCCCATCCAGCCGGCCATGAACCACCAATTGCCGCAACGCATCCCAACGCTCGGCGTCCACCTCGATCCGGGCGATATCGGGCACCTGGCCCGACGCACACCCTGACCGAACCTCGTCCCACAGACGCTGCACCCTGGCCACCTCGCCATCGTTGACCAGGGCTGCCAGACGGCCGATGCCGCTGTCCGCCCCGAAGCGATGGCTGTGACGCAGCATGCCGACGCTCTGGTCCAGCAACGTGCCATCTACTGCCCCGTCAGCCTGCAGCCCGCAGTCGATGTGCTCCTGCGCCACCCGGGCCACCCAGTCGGCCGTCTCCGGCCAGTAGCGTCCCTCGCGGGCATGGGCACACAGCTCACCCAGAATGGCGCCTGCCTCCACCGACGCCAGCTGGTCCTTGTCCCCCAGCAGGATGAGCCGTGCCCTGGGTGGCAGCGCATGCATCACCTGCGCCATCATTTCCAGGTCGATCATCGAGGCCTCGTCGATCACCAGCACGTCCAGCGGCAGCGGATTGCGCGCGTCATGCCGGAAATGCCGCGTGCCCGGCCTGCTGCCCAGCAAACGGTGCAGTGTCGAGACGGACCGCGGAATGGCCGCCCGGATCGCCTCGCCCTGGGGCACGTCCTTCAGCGGCAGCCGGTCAATGGCGCTGCTGATCGAGCTACCCAGCCGTGCCGCTGCCTTGCCGGTGGGCGCCGCCAGCCCGATGCGCAGGAACTGCCCCTGCCCGGCCAGCGCCAGCCATTGCAACAGGGCCAGCAGCCGGATCACCGTCGTCGTCTTGCCTGTACCCGGCCCCCCGGTGATCAGCCCGAAGCGCCGCCGTGCCGCCAGCGCACAGGCAATCCGCTGCCAGTCCGGCCTGCGCCCGGACTCTGCCGCCGCATCCCCGACCGCTCCTTCAGCCGGCATTCCGGCCATGTGCACCGAACGGGTGGCTGCATGGGCCGCATGCTCCGCCCCGGCACTGCCCGGTCCGCCAAACAGCACCACCAGCGCCTCCTGCAGGCGAGGCTCTTCTTCGCCGGACAGACCCGGCAGCATCAGCCGCTGCCGGATGCCCTGCTGGACGTCCTGCTCGTACTGCCAGAAACGCCGCAGGTACAGGCGCTGCTGCACCAGCACCAATGGCGTCGTCCGGGCGCCCTCCGCGGATGCCTCATCAGTCACCCCCACGGCCGACGGCTGTGCCACCAGCGATGGGCACGCCACACAGGCTGCCTGCCAGTCCGCCAGCGTCAGCGTCTGCAGCCAGGGGCCCACCGGAATCGACAGCACCGGCATCGGCTGCTCCAGCACCGCCTGCAGATCCAGACAGACATGGCCCCGTCCCAGCTGCCAGCTGCAAAGTGCCGCCGCCAGCAGTACCCGCGGCAATGCCGGGGACGGTTCCGTCCCCTCCGCCAGAAAATGCGCCAGCTCCAAGTCGATGCGCCGCAGCCAGCCATCCTCATGCCAGCGTGCCAGAAGCGCCAACATGCCGGCCACATCCGCGGGCAGCACCACCTCCGGCTCCCCCCCTGTCTCCGGCAACGAAGCAAACAGGTCCCCCGTCAGCTCGTCCTGCACCGGTTTTCGGCCTCGCCGTGTCATTGCACCTTTCGTCATGGCTTGTCTGCCCCCAGCGGCCGCTGCCCCGCAAAGGCTGCATCCAGCGCCTCGATCACCGCCCGGTTCGGCCGGGCCGCGAACACGCCCCGTGACAGCGCACCGCTGCCACGCAGGAACAGATAGAGCACCCCTCCCACATGGCGGTCGTAATCGTAGTCCGGCAGTCGCACCTTCAGCAGCCGATGCAGTGCCAGCAGGTAGAACAGATACTGCAGCTCGTAGCGGTGGGCCAGCACCGCGGCCTGCATGGTCTCGCCGCGATAGGCCTCATCCGAAGCCCCCAGCCAGTTCGACTTGTAGTCCAGCACATGGAAACGCCCCTCATGCTCGAACACCAGGTCGATGAAGCCCTTCAGCATGCCGTTGAGCTGCCCCGGCAGCAACGGGGGGCGCGCAGCGCCACTGAACGTGTGCTGGCGCACCCAGGCATCCAGCGCCGGCAGGTCGATGTCCTGCACCGCCAGCATGAAGCTCATCTCCACCTGATACTGGCGCAGCCCGGCCAGCGTGAACGAGGAGGTGCCGTCTGACGGCGCGTGCCCGGCATCCACCGGCGCATCTGACGTGCTGTCCGGAGCCCGCCCCCTGCCCACCGCATCCAGCGGCAGGGACTGCGTCAGCAGACGCACCAGCCAGTCCGTCAACAGCGACTGCCAGGGTTGCCAGTCCGGCATGCGCTGCAAGCGCCAGCGCACCTGCTCGGCCAGGCGTGCCGGATCCTTTGCCAGTGCGGCAAAGCCCTGGCGTCCGGCCCATTCCAGCAAACCATGCAGGAAGGTACCGGCCTGGGGACCCCGCGCAAAATCATGCACGCTGCTGCCGAGCCCCCCCGTGCCCTGCTCAGGATCCGCCATCGCCAGCGCAGAAGCTTCAGCCGCCTGCACCAGGTGCCGCTGCCACACGGCATCGGCTGCACGCTGCTCGGCCCAGGTATCGGTCAGCGCCGAATCGCCATAAGGCGCATCGCTTTCATCCGCGTTCCGACCCGGCTCCCATCCTTCACCGGCCACCGGCTTCGCACGCTCCGCACCCCCATGCGCGGCAACCGTCTCATGCACGCCCCGGACGGACGGTGAGCCGGATGCGGAAAGCGTCGTTGCAACATCTTCCACCTCCAGCGCCGAATAGCTGGCGATCCACCATCGCGGCCATGACTGGCCAGGCAGCATCGGCGGCGTCTTCCACGCGACCGCACCCCGCCCGGATGTCCGCTCAGAGGGGCTCCACAAGGCTGCCTGTGCCATGTCCCCATCACCGTGCCCATCTGCCGGCAACGACGCTTCCTCCACCGCCAGCACACCCGGTGCGATGCCCTCACGCCACTGATCAACCTGCTCCTGCAGGGCAGCAAACAGCCGATGGCCATCGCCACTTTCGCCACCCAGCCCCAGCAGATGACCCGCTGCACTGCGGTGCAGATTCTCCAGTGCCCCCAGGCCCACCCAGGTGGCATGACGTGCCCGCGTCAGCGCCACATACAGTTTTCGCAGATCCTCACCCAGCCGTTCCGCATCGGCTGCGGCCACGATCTCGTCATCCGCGCTCCTGCCCGGCACCAGCCGAAGGCGGCCATCGGCATCATGCCAGCGCAGCAGCGCATCCTTCGCTTCCACCGGGCGCACAGCGCAGAAGAACGGCAGGAACACCAGCGGATACTCCAGCCCCTTGGACTTGTGCACCGTCACCACGCGCACCCGGGCATCGTCACTTTCCAGCCGCTGACGGCGCGCCTCACGCTCACCCTCGGGGGCATCCCGCTGCTCCTGCAGATAGCGCACCAGGGCGTGCTCACCTTCCAGCCGGGTGGATGCCTGCTGCAGCAGCTCGCTCAGATGCAGCAGATCGGTCAGCTGCCGCTCCCCCCCCTGCGCCAGCAAGCGGGGCACCACGCCGAAATCCTGCAGCATGTGACGGACCATCGGCAGCACGCCCTGGCTGCGCCAGATCTCCCGGTAGCGCTGGAACTGCGCCACCCGCTCCTCCCAGTGCAGCTCGTCATGCACCAGCCGCGCCAGCTGCAGGGCATCCAGCGCGCACAGGGCGGTACCCAACGCCGCCCGCACCAGCCGTCCGCTGGCAGGCTCGGCCGCCGCCTGCAGCCAGCGCAGCAGCGCCGGCACCACCGGACTGGCGTAGACCGATTCATCCTCGGACAGATAGACGCTGCGGATGCCCTGGGCACGCAGGGCCTTTCTGACGGCATCGGCCTCCCGGCCGCTGTTGACCAGCACGGCGATGTCGGCCGGCCGCACGCCGGAAACACGGCGCGAATCCCCCTCACCCGCATGAACGTGCTGTTCGTCCGGACGCACCGGACTGGCAAAACCGGCCCGCCCCTCGGCCCCCGCCTGCAACAGGCGCGCGATCTCCCGTGCCGTGACCTCGGCATAATGCGCGGTATAGGCCCCCTTGGATACATGACCGGACTTGGCATTCAACCTGTTTCCGGCATCTTCCGGCATCGTCCAGGCGACCAGTGCCGGCGCAGCCCCGCCCGGATACTTCGTGTCCTGCCAGATTTCCTTGCGCCCTTGAGCCTTCACCGCCAGGAAAGGCAGCGACGCCGCTGCTCCTGCACCGTGCCCGTCATCCGATACGGCACCGAACCGGAATGCGCCGCCGGGGCGCTGCTCAGCCACCTCGAAGACATGGTTGACGGCACCCACCATGGCTTTCGACGAGCGGAAATTGGTGTCCAGCGTGTAGTGCCGTCCTCGAGTGGCCCCGCGCGCCCGCAGATAGGTATGAATGTCGGCCCCCCGGAAGGCGTAGATGGCCTGCTTCGGGTCCCCGATCAGGATCAGCGCCTGATCCTCGCAGTTCTTCTCCACCCGATAGACACGGTCGAAGATGCTGTACTGCACCGGATCGGTATCCTGGAATTCATCGATCATCGCCACCGGAAACTGCGTCCGGATCCGTTCGGCCAGCCGCTCTCCACCCTCTGATGCCAGTGCCTGCGCCAGCTGTCGCAGCAGGTCATCGAAGCTCATCTCGCTTCTCTGGTCACGCGCCCTGCGATAGCGCGCCTCGATCCAGCGTGCGGCATGAAGCAGCGTCGCCTGACGCCCATCCGGCAGCGCCGCCAGCCTCCCTGGCAGGGCCGCCATCGCCGCCAGCGCCGGATGGTCCAGCATGGCCACGAGCGCAGGATCCTGGGCATCGACATCCTTGCCGAAGGCGTCGCGCAGGCCATCCGGCGTCAGGCGATTCATGGCCGTCTCGGACAGTCCGGGCTTTGCCATGTCGGCATCCTCCACCCAGTCACGCAGCAGCTGCAACCACTGGGTCTGGATGGTGGTTTTCACCTTGCTGCCATTGAGCCAGCCGATCGGAAATGCCTGTTCAGGCCGTGCTTCCGACACCGGCTCGGCCCCTCCCTTGCCCTTGCGTGAGGCAGCAGGCTTTTCCCGCCCGGCATCCAGCATGGCCCCCAGCTCGTCGATCCAGCCCTCCCGCCATGGGGCCTTCAGCGCCTGCAGCTGCTGTCTGCGCTGCTGCTGTGCCTCGCCGATGGCCTCGGCCGGCGAGCGTCCCTCACCGGACAACGCGTCCAGATCGGACAGCAGGCTCTGCACTTCCTTCTGCAGCGCATCCGGATCAGTCCACCAGCCCTGCAGCACTCGGGCAGCCTCCAGCGGCAGGCCCTGACAGAAATTGCGCCAGTAATCACGGCAGGCCTCGGCCAGCAGCTCCGACGTGTCGGTGCTCAGCGTCTGGTTGAACAGCCCGCGGCTGTCGAAGGCATGCTCACGCAACATGCGGTTGCACCAGCCATGGATGGTGGAAATGGCCGATTCATCCATCCACTCTGCTGCCAGCTGCAGGGTATGTGCCCGCTCGGACCATTGGGAGGCCGGATAGGCATCACGCAGACCCTGCAGGAAAGGATCGGCCTTTGGCAGTACGGCAAGGTCTTCCCCGGCCGAGGCGATATCCGGCGCGGGCTGCCCACCAACGAGATCCTGATCAGGAACGCTCCCCGGCACCATGACATCCAGACCTGCTCCCGCCTCGACGGCTTCGGCACTGGCCCGAAAGAAAGCGGCGGCCTCGGCCAGCCGCGCCCGGATGCGGTCACGCAGTTCCAGCGTGGCCGCTTCGGTGAAGGTCACCACCAGGATCTTCGACGGGGTCAGCGCTTCGCGGAACGCCGTGGTTTCCTGGGGCGGCCTGGCCCCCTCAAGAAACCCCATGTCCACGTCGGGCGGATACGCCGCGTCAAGGCCCACGGTGCCACGCTCGCCGTGTCCCAGCACCAGCCGCAGGTACAGGGCTGCGATCGTGTAGGTCTTGCCGGTGCCGGCACTGGCCTCGATCAGTCGGCTGCCCCACAGCGGAAAATGCAGCGGCTCGACTCGCCGGGGCTGCTCGGTCTGCATGCCCTCAGGCCCCTCATCGTGTCCGCTACCGGACATTCCAGCTGTTCCGGCATCCGTCATCCCCTGCCCCTCTTCATTCACCATGGGTAACTCCTTCAGCGGATTCCTCATGGCCCGATGCTGCGCCCTTTCTGACAACGGCGTCCGCCAGCGGCTGCAACAGCCGCTCGGTCCACGGGGCAAATTCGCCGTCCTCCTCCAGGGCCTGAAAATCCGGATAGGCACGCATCAGATACTCATCCCGCTGGCATTCACCAGCGCCTCCAAACCCACTCTCGCTACCCTCATAAGCAGCCTGTGCCGCCCGCTGGCGCTTGGCGGGATCCTCGGACGATCCACCCAGCACCCACGCAAATCCCGTCCTGGCTGCCAGCGGCAGCGGCCGACGGCAGGCCAGGTTCCAGGCCTCCAGCAGATCCTGCCAGTACGCCAGCGCCACCTCCCGAGCCAGCGGCATCAGTTCGACCGTGCTGCCTTCCTTGCCAATGATTCGTGTTCGAAGCGCTTTTCCCGACAGATTGCCCGCCACGTGATGCACCCAGTAATCCAGCAACTTGTCGTAGCGATAGCTGCTGTCCTTGCCCCCTCCGGATGAGGCCTTCGCCCCCTTGCCGGAAGACGCTTTCTTCCCACCTGCCTTGTTGACCAGATTGCTGGCACTGATCAGCAGCCGCACGCGCTCGCCCTCCGAGCCGGCCCTCAGCTGATCCAGCGTACCGACCACCGGCGGCGACACCGACGGTTGTTCAGGCCACAGAAACGCCTCATTCGGCAACACGATCGGACAGCGGCTGATCTCTTCCAGATAAGTCTCGAACATCTCCGCCATCGGTGCATCCAGCTTCTCGCGCATCAGTTCACCGAAGGCGCCCACCGGCAGCTGGCCGGCACGGGCAAAACGCGTCAGCGCTTGTGCACGCTCCTCGGCCAGCACGTCGGCAAGATCCTCCTTCAACCCGGAGGTGGAACCGGATTCCTCAGTTCCCGCGCCTAGGGACGAAAGCGTCACCGCGACCCGATGCTGCTGCGTCGCGATGAGATCGGCCTGCAGCTGCCATTGCTGCAGACCATCCAGACTGAACGGCTCATGATCGGGCACCACGGCATCCTCGTCCTGCCAGTGGATGTCCAGGCGCTTGCGAAAGAAATACGCGACCGGCCTTTTCAGGAAGCGCGTCAGCTCCTCCAGCGTCAGTTCCTCGGGCCACTCGGCAGGGGGCAGCATCGGCCATCGTGCAGAGCCTGATACCGACGCGGCGTTCACCGCATTTTCCGCGACATCGCTTTCAACCTCGCCCCCTTCCGAAGCGTGGTCGGCACGCCCCATTTCGGCCTGCTGCAGCGCCTTTCGCCATTCGTTCGAATAGCTGAAGAGATCGTCATCTCCCGCCCGCGTGGAATCCGCAGCGCCATCGCGCACGAAATACGCCCGACTGAAGGGCTGCAGGCGATGCTGGGTCGTCAGCGCCTCCAGCAGTGCAGCACCCGTCTCCTCGTCACGACCGTCCAGCCGCCACCCGGCAACGATATGGTCGCGCAACTGCGCCACCAGCACGGAGGGCGGACGGGGTGAGTCGTCATGGACACTGCGCCCCACCCAGCTGATGGAGAGCTGCTCACGGGCCGACAGCAGTGCTTCCAGAAACAGATAGCGATCGTCCTCGCGGCGTGAACGGTCGCCCGGTCGATACTCGTTGCCCATCAGGTCAAAGTCCGCTGGCTGGCGCGAACGCGGAAAATCGCCGTCGTTCATGCCCAGCAGGCACACGTGGCGGAACGGAATCGCCCGCATCGGCATCAGCGTGGCAAAGGTGACGGCGCCGGCAAAGAAGCGTCGCCCCAGTCCCTCATCGTCGAAGCTGGCCAGCCAGTGCTCCCGCACCACCGACAGGGGCAGCGGCAGATCCATGCGCGCCTCGGCACAATCGTCCAGCCATTGCTGCAGGGCCTCGGAAAGGCGCATCAGCAGGATGCCCTCGCGCCCCTCATCGGCCACGAAGAAGCGGTCCAGCATGGCCTGCAGCCGCACGCCCCACTCCTGGGGTGTGGCGGGATTGCGCACATCCTGCCAGGTGTCCTGCAGCGCCCGCACCAGGGCCAGCAGCCGGCCCAGAAGCTCGCCGTCCAGACCACTGATCTCGTCCAGCGGCTCGATGTCCGACCACGTGCCGGTATGGCCCGCCACATAGCCCAGCAGCATGCGCTGCAGTCCGAACCACCAGCTGTTCTGCGCCACGGCATCATCCAGTTCCAGCGACTGCCGCTGCGCAGGGTCCAGCCCCCAGCGGATGCCGCTCTTCTCGATCCAGCCGCGCAGCTGCGGCAACTGTTCGGCTTCGATGCCGAACCGCTGCTGCAAGGACGACACCTCCAGCAGATCCAGCACCTCGGACACCGACAGGCGCGCCTGCGGCAGATCCAGCAGAAACTCCACGGCGGCCAGCAGCGGTTCGTGGCTGCGGCTTTGCTGGTCGGCCATCGAGAACGGAATGAAGCGCGGGTCCTGCGGCGGATACAACCCGAACACCGCCTGGATGTGCGGCGCATAGGTGGCGATGTCGGGCACCATCACGATCACGTCCCGGGGCTGCAGCGTGGGATCTGCCGCGAAGGCGGCCAGCAGCTGGTCATGGAGCACCTCCACCTCGCGCTGCGCACTGTGGCAGATCTGGAAGCGGATGGATCGGTCACGCCGGGGATCGACCGCCGGCCAGCGGCTGCGCGTCTCGGCCAGCGGCGCCAGATCGAGGATGTCCTGCTGCAGCTGCAGAAGCAAGGTATCGGCCGGCTCATGATCGATGAAGATGTCCGCCCGCCGGTCAATGGCCAGCAGACGCGTCTCGGCAGCCCCCTGCTCCTCGTCGTACTGGGTCAGCAGACCGATGAAATCCCGCCCCTGCCGCCCCCAGGCGGCCAGCAGCGGCTGGCCATGCGCAGCCAGTTGGGACAGTGCCGGATCGACGCCCGGGCGGTGGGCGTGCCGGCGGCGCAGGCCCGCCAGCCACTCCCGCTCGGGCACGATGTCGCCCCAGTAATGGCGGCACGGGTTCTGCACGCACATCAGCACCTGGCACCAGCGTCCCAGGGCCGACAGCACCTCCAGCGCCTGGCGGGGCATGGCCGAGATCCCGAAGACCACCACGCGGCGCGGCAGCCCGGCAGGCCGTTCGGCATCGGGAGACGTGCAGGCGTCGATGAAGCGCTGGTGGATCGTGGCGCGATTGTCCCCGGCCGCCCCCGGGCCCACATCGGCCAGCAGCTCCCGCCAGAGCAGCGGCTGCCAGCGTGCATCCTCCGGCAGGGGCTTGCCGGCCTGATCGGGCAAAGACCGGGCCTGCGTTTCCATGGCGTTCGGTGTCCTGACGTCGCCTCGACCGAGCCCGTGCGAGTCCCGCAGCCGATCGTGCCCGTGGGCCCAATCCTCCAGCCAGTCAGCCCGATAGACCTGATACTGGTCGAACAGGTCAGCCAGCTGGGCTGCCAGCTGATGCAGACGGCGCAGCTGCGGATCCTCTTCCAGGAAACGCCGCAGCGGCTCGAAGACTGCCTGTGTCTGCGGCCTTGTCACCAGCGCGGGCAGCAGCCGCATCAGTCGCCAGGTCAGCAGATCCTTGCCAAAGGGAGACCGTTCCGGCACCTGATCCTCGCCCAGCACGGCCCGGTAGGCCTGCCAGATGAAACGGGAAGGCAGCTGCAGGTCGATGGCGGCCGCAATGCCCAGCCCGCGCCCGTCGAACGCGGGGCGCCCCGCATCGACAGGGACCGGATCGGCCGCCAGCGACAGCGTGAGCCACTGCGCGATGCCGTTGCTCTGCACCAGGATGACTTCATTTTCCAGCGGGGCCAGCGGATGGGCCCGCATCCAGTCGCAGATGAGGTCGCGCAGCGTCTCGGACTGGTTGCCGTGAATGACGATGAAACCGGGAGCGATGTCGGGCTGGGGCATGCTGACAGGAACGGGGCAAGGGTATTCCCGTTTACCTTGGATGCCCCCACCCTGGCAAGCAACCGCGGCAGCCGTGGCCCGGATGAGACATCCGGCGAAAGCTGCCGTTCAGGGCCGGAAACTCAGGCCGGGCTCAGGCCTGGGACAGCCAGCGCAGCAGCACGGCATTGACAGCCTCGGGCCGCTCCATCGGCGCCAGGTGGCCGGCCCCCGGAATGATGGCCAGCTTTGCGCCGGGCACGCTGGAAGAGATTTCCTGCGCCAGGGCCGGTGGGGTGAGCTGATCGCCCTCACCCACCACGACCAGCGCGCGGCAGTCGATCTTGGCCAGCAGCGGCCGGGAATCCGGGCGACCCAGGATGGCCATCTGCTGGCGCACGAACCCCTCGGCACCCACCGCCTGGCGCATGCCCTCCACCAGGGCAGCCAGCTGCAGATCATCCACCCGTCCAGGCGCCACCAGCCTTGGGAACATTGACGGGATCCGCCCGAAGCCACCGTTCTGGGCCATCCGGATCATCTGCAGGCGATTCTCGCGAACCTCGTCGGTATCGGCCCGGGCCGACGTGTCGAACAGCACCAGCTCACCGACCCGCTCCGGGGCCTGCCGCAGGATCTCGAAGGCCAGATAGCCGCCCATGGACAGACCCACCAGCCGGAAGACCGGCGGCGCATCGGCCAGAATGGCCCGCGCCATGGCCCCGATCTCACCGTGCCGCGTGGTGTCGGCCACGGTCACCGAGCCCTGTGTCCAGAACAGCGGCAGCTGCGCCATGAAGAGCTGGGGCGTGCACAGAAGCCCCGGTACGAGCACGGTGGGCAACCTGCCGAACACGACAGGCGTACTGGCGACGGGGGCTGGCATGGGCGCTCCGTGGGACAGGTCTCGATATTGACGATTATATCGACCGTGAGCCCCTGACCATTCCCCGGCGCGAAACAGCACGGCCCCCTGCAGCCCTCCGTGTTTCAGCCCAGGGTTCCGTCATTGGCCGTTTCTCCCGCATGAACGAGAAAGCACGGTATCCATTTCGCTCCATATGTAGCAATTCAAAAATAATTCGTAGCCGTTCTGCTGAAGTCGTAAAAGAAAAACGCCCCTGCCGGGCACTCCGGAACAGGGGCATTTCAGAGATAAGGAACCGCTCGGACCGTGCAGACATATGCGCCTGCACGGCCTCACGGCCTGCGAACTTCAGGCAGGATCAATCATCCTTGCCTTCGTCGCGGGCCTGCCGGAAGGCACGGTCCGGGTCCAGCGTGGCCGGGCCACGCTTGCGGGCACCGCCGCGGGCATCACGATCACCGAAGCGGCCACCGCGATCCGGGCCGCCCCGACGGTCGTCACGACCACGCCAGCCGGCATCGTCACGCCGGCCGAAGCCCCGGTTGCCGCGTCCCTCGCCATCCCGGCGATCACCGCCCTCCCAGGGCTTGCGTTCCTTCCAGCCCGGACGGTCGCCAAAGCTGCGGCGTTCCTGGCCTTCACCGTCGCGACGCGGTTTCCAGTCACCGCGATCACCGCGGAATCCACGGGACTCGTTGTTCCGATCCCGGTTCCAGCCACCGCGATCACCCCGGTCTTCCCAGGCACGGCCGCCTTCACGACGGTCACGGTCGAAGGGACGACGCTCACGCTGTCCGCCCTCGCCGCGTTCACCGCGCGATACATCCCAGCCGCGGCCTTCGCGCCGATCGTTGTTCCACGGACGCTCGCGCCGGCCTTCGCCATCACGGCCTTCCGGGCGGAAGCCGCGCGCGCCGTCCTGCGGACGGTCCTCGCGACCTCTCCAGCCGCCGCGACGGTCTTCGTCACCGCCAAAACGGCGCCCCGGACGATCCTCGCTCCAGCGCTCCCCATCGTGGCGACGCGGCCCGAAGCCTTCACCGTCGCGACGCGGCCAGGGCTTGCGATCCCGATAGCCGTCCTGACCGCCCCGGAAGTCGTCACGACGCCCGAAGCTGCGTTCACCACGGCGCTCGTCCCGATCACGCGGACCCTGCCCGTCATCACGGTCATGCCGCCCCTGGAAGCCACGGCCCCGGTATTCGCGGTCGCCACCGCGCCGATCATCCCGACCACGGCCGCCGAAACGCGGCTTGCCGTAGCCTTCGCGACGGGCTTCCTTCTTCTTGTGCTTCTTCTTGAAGGGCTGCGGCTTGAACTGGGCCTCCAGTCCCGGGAACTCGCTGACCTGGATGTGGCGGCCCAGGAAATGCTCGATCTTGCGCAGCGGAATCACGTCCTCGCGGCCCACGAAGGAGATGGCCTGACCACTGGCGCCGGCACGACCGGTCCGGCCGATGCGGTGCACATAGTCCTCGGCCACGCGCGGCAGCTCATAGTTGATGACGTGGGTAAGGCTGGACACATCAATGCCACGTGCGGCCACGTCGGTGGCGATCAGCACCTGGCATTCCCCCTGGCGCAGGCGGTTCAGTGCCCGGGTACGCTCGCGCTGGTTCATGTCGCCATGCAGCGCATCCACAGCAAAGCCTTCGCCCTGCAGTTCCTCGGACAGCTCCTCGGCCTGCCGCTTGGTGGCGGTGAAGACGATGGCCTGGCCAAGGCCGGTGTCGTTGAGGCAGGCACGCAGCAGCTGGCCACGGTGTCCCGGGTTGTCGACATAGACCACGTGGTCATCGATCGGCGTGAGGGCCTCTTCGCTGCGCTCGACGGTCAGCCACTGAGGATCCTTCAGCAGCTTGTCGGCCAGGTTGCGCACGTCATGCGAGACGGTGGCGGTGAAGCACACGGTCTGGCGCTCGGTCGGCAGCATTTCGGCAATGCGGAACACATCGTCGGAGAAGCCCATGTCCAGCATACGATCGGCCTCGTCCAGCACCAGCATCTTCAGGCGCGACAGGTCGATCTTGCCGTTTTCCAGCTGGTCGATCAGTCGGCCGGGCGTGGCCACCAGCACTTCGTATGGCATGGCCAGTGCCCGTGCCTGGTGGAAGTAGGAAGAGCCCCCGGTGATGCAGACGGTGCTGGTGCGCGGCAGCAGCCGCGACAGCGCGTGGCTGGTGCGCGTGACCTGCTGGGCCAGCTCGCGCGTGGGCGTGAGCACCAGCACGGAAGGACCGAAGGCCGGACGTGCCGGACGGCGCCCCTTGCCCCGCTTGCCACGGTGGTCCTCGTCATCATCACCTGCGTCGTGATGCTCGGCAGCACGCTCCTGCGCATTCAGCGCCACACCCTGCAGGGCCGGCAGCAGGAAGGCCGCCGTCTTGCCGGTGCCGGTAGGCGCCGAGGCCACCAGGTCGTTGCCGGCCAGCAGCACCGGAATGGCCTGCGCCTGCACGGGCGACGGATGGATGATGTCCAGGCGCTGCAGGGCCTGGACCAGCGGCTCGATCAGCCCCAGCTCGGCAAAGCTCGAATCGGTGGCTTCAACGAAGGGGTCAGCATGCAGCGGTGCCGGCTCATCGTCCTCACCCACCTCGTCGTCGTCCGAATCGGTGTCGTCCGCTTCGTCTTCGTCTTCGTCTTCGTCTTCGTCTTCGTCTTCGTCGTCGTCGTCGTCGTCGTCGTCGTCGTCGTCGTCGTCGTCAGAATCATCATCCGCCTGGTCGAAGTCCTCGTCATCCTCGTCGGACTCGTCATCATCCAGGTCGTCTTCATCGTCGAAGTCGGCACCCTCGTCCGCTTCGTCTTCATCGGCAAGGCGCACCTCGTCGTCCCGATCGTCGGTCTCGTCCTCGTGGCTGGGGGTGGAAGCGGCCTTTGTGCGCTTCGTGGTCTTCTTCGCGGGCGTGGCATCCTGGGCCAGCGCCATGTCTTCGGCGGTCTGGGCCGCCACGTTCTCGACGGATTTGTCCTGCTCGTCGTTCTTCTCGTGCTGAGTCATGGTCATGAAAGTGAAATGGCAACGTCATCGCGGGCGCTGTCCGTGTACGCAGCAGACGGACGCGGGGCATGCCGGGCGAACGCCATGACAGGCGCCGGGTCGCGGCAGGACCAGGATGAAAATCTTCCGGAGGGATCCGGGAATCTGGCGATGACGTGGGCGGGGCCTCTTGCCCCGACGGGGTTGACGGATTGCGTACCTGCATCGACGCCAACCGGAGAAGGCACGGGGTGTGCCTTTCATGGGCGCACTGGACACGCAAGTTGACGTGTCCCGGATACGCCGGGGGGCCAGAAATCGATGTCTGAAGTCCGACATCCTACCAGAAACCGACGAAGGACGATGGCGTGTCTCGTGATCCAGCCCACGTCGGGATGGAACACCCCCTTCGACAGCCCGGCCTCATGTTGTCATGGGGAGCCCCCCTCAGACCCGGCCCCCTCCTGCCCTGCAGCGCCACGCTGCAGTCTTCTGTAGACCAGGGAATGTCATTTCCAATGTAATGGATTCTCGATTTCATTCTTTTTATCTTCGTATACTTGGCCCCGACTGGCGTTCGTCTCCTGAAAAGCTCGCGCCGTCATCCCCGGACGTGCTCCTTTCAATCACCCTCCTTTCATCAGCATCCATGACATCCCGTTCCAGAGCGCGCCGTGCGGTCGCTCTTCATCGTGAAGCCGCAGCAGAACGCAGCCGAGCCGTTCATCATCCATCAGCGCCGCTCCGGGTGGCTGCCGCCGTGGCCCTCGCCTTCAGCCTCCCCCTGGCCCACGGCCAGGGCATCGCCCTCACCGGCACGGAACCGGCCATCGTGGCCGACGACACGAATCCCGTCGTGCTGGATACGGTGAAGATCAGCGCCAGTGCCGATGCCTCGGCCACCGGGCTGACGAAGACGCTGTCCGGCGGCCAGGTGGCTCGTGGCGGCCGTATCGGCATCCTGGGCACGCGCGACCAGATGGAGACACCTTTCTCGGTCACCGCCTACACCAACCAGCTGATCCAGGACCAGCAGGCCCAGAGCGTGGCCGATGTGCTGCAGAACGATCCTTCCATCCGGATGGCGCGCGGCTTCGGCAACTTCCAGGAAACCTATTTCGTGCGCGGCTTCCTGCTGTATTCGGACGATATTGCCTACAACGGCCTGTTCGGCCTGCTGCCCCGCCAGTACATCGCCTCCGACCTGTTCGAGCGTGTGGAGGTTCTGCGCGGCGCCAGTGCCTTCCTGACGGGCGCCACACCCAGCGGCAGCGGCATCGGCGGCACCATCAACCTGCTGCCCAAGCGTGCCCCCAACGATCCGCTGACGCGTGTGGACCTGGGGCTGGTCAACAGCAAGCAGTTCAACGCCTCGGCCGACGTGGCCCGCCGCTTCGGGCCCGATGACAGCACCGGCCTGCGGCTGGTGGCCACTCACCGCCAGGGCGACACCGCCATCGACCGCGAACACAACAAGGAAGACCTGATCTCGGCCGGCCTGGACTGGCATGATGCCGACACGCGCCTGTCGGCCGATCTGGGCTACCAGAACCATCACCTGGAAGCCACACGCACCAACGTGACGCTGGCCAGCACGGTCACGGCCGTGCCAGCAGCCGCTGGCAGCACCTCCAACTGGGCGCAGCCCTGGTCCTATTCCCGGGAGAAGGACACCTTCGGCAGCCTGCGCGGCGAGCAGGACTTCACGCAGAACCTGACCGGCTGGGCGGCGCTGGGTGCCCGCCAGACCAGGGAAGACAATTCGCTGGCCAACCTCACCGTCACCGCCAACACCGGCAGTGGCACCACCTACCGCTTCGACAACGCCCGCAAGGAACGCGTGATCACCGGCGAAATCGGGCTGCGCGGCAAGTTCTCCACCGGCACAGTCAAGCATAATGTGGTGGCGTCACTGGGCGCCTACGAACAGCGCCGCAAGAACGGCTACACCTTCGACGCCAGCAATCAGCTCGCCACCAGCCTGTACAACCCTGTCGCCCATGGCCGACCGGACTGGAGCGCCCGTGCCATCAGCGGCAACTCGCTCTCCGATCCTCGCCTGACCAACAAGATCCAGCTGCGCAGCCTGGCGGTGGGCGACACGATGGGCTTCATGGGCAACCAGCTGCTGGTGACGGTGGGCGCCCGCCACCAGACATTGAAGATCACCGATTACGCCTACAACACCGGCACGCGCTCATCCAGCTATGACCAGAGCCGCACCAGTCCGATGGCGGGCGTGGTCTACCGTCTGAGGGACGATCTCTCCCTGTACGCCAACTACATCGAGGGCCTGGCCCAAGGCGAGACGGCACCGGCGCAGAACAATGGCCAGCCCGTCACCAATGCAGGGCAGTCGCTGTCACCGTACGTGTCCAGACAGAAGGAAATCGGCGTCAAATACGATGCTGGCGGCACCATCTACGCAGCCACCCTGTTCAGCACCGACAAGCCGCGTGGCCTGATCGATGGCAGCAACACTTTTGTGGCCTCCGGCAAGGACCGCCATCAGGGCCTGGAACTGACGGTTCAGGGCGAGCCGATGCGGAGCCTGCGGGCCGTGGGCGGCATCACGCTGCTGGACGCCAAGCAACGCAGCACCGGTTCGGCGCTGACCGATGGCAAGCGGGTACTGGGCGTGCCCAAGCGGCAACTGTCGCTGGCGCTGGACTGGGACACGCCGTGGGTGGAAGGCCTGTCGCTGGATGCCCGCGTGGTCAACACCGGTTCCTTCAAGACCAATTCGGCCAACACGCTGGAAGCCCCGGGCTGGACACGCCTGGACATCGGTACGCGCTATCTGCTGGACGTGCAGGGCAAGCTGGTCACGCTGCGCGCCCGCATCGACAACCTGGCCGACCGCAAGTACTGGTCCTCGGCCGGTGGCTACCCCAACGCGGGATACTTGGTGCAGGGCCAGCCGCGCACCTTCAGCCTGAGCGCCTCGATCGACTTCTGATTCGACGACCGAACGGACTGGCCCAATAAAAAACGCCCGTCACGATGACGGGCGTCTTTATTGTCTGGCGCGTCAGGCCGGCCATGAAGACACGGCCGGCCAGAGAAGGCTCACTTCACCGGAATGGGCGTGGCGGGATCGATAGGCACAGCCGAGACGCTGTTCTTGGGCGAGCCGTCGATCAGCTTATCCGAGTACGTGAGGTAGACCAGCGCGTTGCGTGTGCTGTCGACCATGCGCACCACGCGCAGACGCTTGAAGAGGATGGACAGGCGCTCGCTGAAGACATCTTCCTTTTTCTTCAGCGGCTTTTCGATCTTGACCGGACCAACCTGATGGCAGGAAATGGAGGCCTCGGCCTTGTCTTCGGCCAGACCCAGCGAGCCCTTGATGCCGCCGGTGCGGGCACGCGACACGTAGCAGGTGACGCCCTGGACCAGGGGATCGTCGTAGGCCTCGACAATGATGTCATCGTCGCGCGTGAGCAGCTTGAAGGTGGTGTCGACGATGCCGATGGTGCGGTCGTCGGCCGCCTGGGCGGTGGCCGGCACCAGGCTGCTGGCCCCGGCAACGAGGGCGATGGACAGGGCAACAGCCCGGGAAAGGGAAGCAGTCTTCATGTTTTAAAGGATGGGGCTGAACCACACGAGATGCGGACAGCGAAGGTAAACGGCGCCTCCGCCCGTCCGGCATGCGCGGGCGTGTGGCATGAAAAAGGGAATGACCCCGACCGGTGCAATAGATGGCTGTCCGGTCGTTGTCTCGTGGCAACAGAGGCCTATCCTACCATCGGATGGCAGGCATTGTGGCTGACGGGCCGGGGCCCTGTCTCAAGGTTCCCGGCCTGCACCACGCGTCATGCCGTCATCAGTACAGCACGCGTGCGCGAATCGTGCCTTCCAGGTCGGAGATCTCGTGCAGCGCCTCGGCACTGCCCTCGTTCTCGACATCGACCACCACGTAACCCACGTGCTGATTGGTCTGCAGGTACTGCGAGGCAATGTTGATGCCGGCGTTGGAGAGCCGCTCGTTGATGCGGGTCAGCATGCCCGGCACGTTGCGGTGGATGTGCAGGATCCGGCACAGCCCCGGGTGAGCCGGCAGCGAGACCTCGGGGAAATTGACCGCCGACAGCGTGGAGCCGTTGTTGCTGTAGCGGATGAGCTTGGAGGCCACCTCGCGGCCGATGCTCTCCTGGGCCTCGCCGGTGGAGCCACCGATGTGCGGCGTGAGCAGCACGTTCTCGAAGCGGATGAGCGGGGACTGGAAGTCACCCTCGTTGCCCTTGGGCTCGACCGGGAACACGTCGATGGCTGCGCCCAGGATGTGCTTCGACTCCAGGGCCGCGGCCAGCGCGTCGATGTCGACCACGGTGCCGCGCGAGGCATTGATGAGGAAGCTGCCCTTCTTCATGCGAGCGATCTGCTCGGCACCCATCATGTTCTTCGTGTCCGGCGTCTCGGGCACGTGCAGGCTCACCACGTCGGCCTCGGCCAGCAGCTCGTCCAGCGTGGAGAGCTGGCGTGCGTTGCCCAGCGGCAGCTTGGTCTCGATGTCGTAGAACACCACGCGCATGCCCAGGGTCTCGGCCAGCAGACCCAGCTGGGTGCCGATGTGGCCATAGCCGATGATGCCCAGCGTCTTGCCACGCACCTCGAACGAGTTGGCGGCGCTCTTCATCCAGCCGCCCCGGTGCAGCAGTGCGTTCTTCTGCGGGATGCCGCGCATCAGCATGATGATCTCGGCCAGCACCAGCTCGGCCACGCTGCGCGTGTTGGAGAACGGCGCATTGAACACGGGCACGCCACGCTTGGCTGCGGCGTCCAGGGCGATCTGGTTGGTGCCAATGCAGAAGGCACCGACAGCGACCAGCTTCTGAGCCTGTTCCAGCACCTCGGCCGTGAGCTGGGTGCGCGAGCGCAGCCCCACGAAGTGGGCATCGGCGATGGCATCGATCAGTGCCTGCCCTTCCAGCGCCTTGGGGTGGGTTTCGATCTGGGTGTACCCGTCGGCAGTGAACGCTTCGACGGCGGACGGATGGATGCCTTCCAGCAGCACCACTTTCAGTTTGTTTCTTTCGAGAGAGAGACGCACGCTTTCTTCCTTGGATACGACACGACGAATGGCCCAATGGTAGCGCGCCTGCCCCATCTATCCGCCGTAAAACGCATATCTGTAGCACAATCCCGAACAAACCCACCTTCTTTCCAGCCAGAGCCCCGTCGTGAGCACCGAAGCAACGCCCCCGTCCCCTGTCCCTGACACCACGCCCGCATCTGCCGAGGCCTCCACGCCGGACACGCCGGCGGCGCCCGAACAGAAGCCTGCTGCCGACGTGCCGCCCCCGCTGCCGCTGCCCCCGGAGGCCGAGGAGCTGGACGCCCGGGTCGCCGCTGCACTGGTGATGGTCAATCATGGCATCCGCCGCCTCTCGAAGCTGGCCGGCAACATCCGCTTTGCCTTCCTGCAGCGCGACGAGTCCCGACTGGTGACGGAACGCCAGAAGCTCAAGGCCGCTTTCCAGCGCCAGGAACACGGTCCGGCCGAACTGAAGTTCGGCCTGCAGGCACTGCTGCAGAAGGCCGAACGCATGGCCGGCAGCCTGCTGTACCAGCCTCAGAACACGGCTGCCACGACGCAGGGCGCCTCGCCGAAACCCGACGAGAGTGCCCAGGCCGCCGCCCCCGAAACCACGCCCGCCCAGGCTGACAGCCCTGCGAGTGCCGCAGAAACCCCCGCGGCAAACACGACCGACCGTGCCGTCGAGGCGCCTGCTGCCGACACGGCCTCTGCTGCGGTTGAAGAAGCAGGCAGCGCCCAGCCCGACGCCAACGCTCAGGCTTCTGCAGCCTCCGCCGCTCCGGATGCTGCAACGCCGGCACCCGCCCCGACAGCCCCTGCGCTGCCCCGCGAAAAGAGCAACCAGATCCGCCAGACGCTGCGCAAGAGCATGATGTCGCTGGCACCGGCCGCCCCGCTGCACCTGCAGATCGAGCTGGCGCCTGCCTTTGCCGAGGCCGAGCCGGACATCATGGCGATGGCGGCCCGCGTTCACGCCTTGCACCGTCAGGTGCTGGGTTCGCTCAAGGGCATCCAGTGGCACTCTGCGGTTCACAGCACGCTCAGCTTCGAGGACGGCCGCACGATCGAGGTGCGCTTTGGCGAGACGGGCGCCGAGCAGATTCCGGAAGAATTCCGCCAGAAGCAGGCCCCGGCCCAGCCGGCCCGCAAGCCGGGTCAGCCCGGCCAGCGTCATGGCGCACCGGGCGGCAAGCCGCAGGGCAACCGTCGCCATGGTTCTGGCCGCCCCGGCGGCAAGCCGGGCGAAGGCCGCCAGGGCAAGGCTGCGGCCGCTCAGGGGCCAGCAGGCAACACCCCGGAGGCGGCTGCCCAGGACGCCAACGCCCCCGCCAACCGGCAGGGCCGCCCCCATGGCAAGGGCCGGCATGGTCAGCCTCGCCGTGCCGAAGGCGGCAACCGCCCGCCGCGCAATCCAGCAGACGGCAAGCAGGGAGACAACACGGCCAACGCCGGAAACAGGCCTTCTCAGGGGCCGCGTCGCCCGCGCCCGGAGCAGGAAGGGCGACGCAACCACGAGGGACGCCGTGGTGGCCAGGGCGAGCGCAACGGACGCAGCGGGGGCGGTTTCCCCAGCAACTCCGCCATGGCCGACAAGCTGCGCGCGGCCCTGGGGGGCTCCTTCGGGCTGGGCAAGAAGGACAAGTGACGCCAGCAATGAGACCCCTGCCCCGGACAGCGCACCGAAGGGGCTGAGGGTCCAGGGTCACGGCATGCATCGGGCACGGCAGGCGTCGTGCCTTGTGTACCCGGTTCACGACAGGAAAACCCTTCCCTGAAGGGGTTTCCTGCAACAGCAACATCAAAAACACTGGATTTGATGGGGTCTGCGCAACGCCTGCCAGGGCGCCGCGCAGGATTGGCCATGATTTCCAGTGTTTTTTTAAGGATCAGGTCGTAACAATCCGTAGAAAATGCGGTCAACAGCCAACGAAACGGTTGTGCAAGTGGCCAGAACGATCTGCCGATTGCTAAGATTGAACCGTCGGCCCTGACGACGAACGCCGTGAAAAATGCAGCCTCGCGCCGTGTTTTCCAGCAGGTGAATCCAGGGCACGAACCCCTTTTGAACGCTACGAGAACCCTGCTCTGAAACATCATGGCAACCGCTAAGAAGCCCGCCCGTGCGGCAGCAACCCCCGCGAAGAAAACGGCTGCAGCCAAGCCTGCTGCCAAATCGACGAAAGCTGCCGCCGCCCCGGCACTGAAACCCGTGAAGGAAACCTTCACCAAGGCCGGGCTGGCCCAGCACCTGGCCGAGCAGACCGGCGTCGAGACCAAGGCTGTCAAGGCCGTGATGGCCGCGCTGGAACTGACCATCCTGGCCTCGGTGCACAAGAAGGGTGCCCGTGAGTTCACGCTGCCCGGTCTGCTGAAGATCGGCGTGATCGATGTGCCGGCCAAGAAGAAACGCCGCGGCATCGACCCGTTCACCGGTCAGGAGCGTGAATTCGCCGCCAAGCCGGCCACGGTCCGCATCAAGGTGCGCGCCCTGAAGAAGATCAAGGACGCCGCTCTCTGATCACACGGACCCGACGATGGCCGTCCTTCGGCGTGGTTCGCACCACCTGACATGACGGCCCGGACATGACGGCCCGGTCATGAGGCGCCCCTTTCGGGGCGCCCGAACAAAGGCCCCGATCCGGGTTTTCCGGGTCGGGGCCTTTCTGTCAGGGCTTGCCGAAGATCTCGCTGGCCTCGGCCTGCAGCTCGGGAGAGAGCGTGGCCCCCTGGCGGCGGGCAGCGTCCAGGTTCAGCGTGATGTCGAGCCTGTCGCTGGTCTCGCTGGCGATGTCGCCGGGCTTTTCACCGTTCAGGATGCGCAGCACCATCCGGCCGGTCTGGCGCCCCATCCGGTAGTAATCGATGGCCATGGCGCCGGTGGCGCCTCGCTGCACGCTGGAGCGATCGGCGCAGATCAGCGGGATCTTCGCCGCATTGGCCACCTTGATCACCGATTCATAGGCGGAGATGACGTTGTTGTCATTGCTGGTATAGATGACATCCACCTTGCCCACCAGGCGCTGTGCAGCCTGACCGACATCGATCGAGCGCGGCGCAGCCACTTCCACCAGCGAGATGCCCTGCTTTTCCAGTGCCACCTTCATCTCACGCGTGGCGCTGACCGAGTTGGCCTCGGCCGGACTGTAGATGATGCCCACGCGCTTCACGTCCGGAACCACCCGCTTGATGAACGCGACCTGGCGGTCGGCCACCAGCTTGTCGGACACGCCGGTGACGTTGGTGCCCGAGGGTGCCATGGACTTGACGATCTGTGCAGCGATCGGATCGGTGATGGCGTTGTAGACGACCGGAATCTGGTGCGTGGCCGAAACCACCGCCTGCGCCGCCGGCGTGGCGATGGGCACGATCACGTCCGGACGGTCTCCGACGAACTTGCGGGCAATCTGCACGGCCGTGCCCTGGTTGCCCTGAGCGCTCTGATAGGCCCAGTGCAGGCTCTTGCCATCCTGGTAGCCCGCGTCCTTCAGCTCGTCGTGCAGGCCGTCACGCAGCGCATCCAGCGACGGATGCTCAACAATGGACAGCACCGAGACCGCTGCAGGCACCTTGCCCGTTGGCGTCCGGGACGCGGCAGCAGCGCCACTGCCCTCCTGTGCCAGCGCGGCAGACATGGCACCCGTCGCCATCGAGCCGGCTGCCAGCCAGGCTGCCAGGGAGCGGAAAACGAAGTGGCGGCGCAGAGCGTGATGAAATGTCGTCATGGATCGGTTTCTCCCTGGGAAACGATGAAAACCCGCCGGAACACAACCTGCACCGGTGTCCGGGCAGCGCTGGGCGCCGACGGGACGGTCTGTGCAGCCAGGCGATGGCACGACGACGGACGGCACAACGGCCGCCCGGATGCCTCAACCCAGCAGCAGCGAATCGTCGCTGAGCTCCTCGCCACGGGTGCGCTCGAACATGGCCAGCAGGTCAGCAACCTCAAGCCGGGCGCGCTCCTCGCCGGACACGTCAAGCACCACCTGGCCCTGGTGCAGCATCACGGTACGGGTACCGTAGTCCAGTGCCTGACGCATGCTGTGCGTGACCATCAGCGTGGTGAGACGGCCTTCCTTGACCACCCGGTCGGTGAGTTCGAGCACAAAGGCGGCCGTCTTCGGATCGAGGGCGGCCGTGTGTTCGTCCAGCAGCAGGATGCTGGACGGGCGCAGCGAGGCCATCAGCAGACTGACGGCCTGGCGCTGACCGCCCGACAGCAGACCGATGCGGTCGCCCAGGCGGTTCTCCAGTCCCAGGCGCAGCACCGACAGCCGCTCGCGGAACAGCTCGCGGGTCTGACGATCGATGGCACGACGCAGCCGGCGCGATTTTCCGCGCGCCAGGGCCAGCGCCATGTTCTCCTCAATGGTGAGCGCCTCGCAGGTGCCCGCCATCGGGTCCTGGAAGACCCGGGCCACGCGCTCGGACCTGTCCCAGGTGGGCAGTCGCGTGACATCCTCGTGGTTGATCCGGATGGTGCCGCTGTCGACACGCAAATCGCCGGCAATGGCATTGAGGAAGGTGGATTTCCCGGCCCCGTTGGAGCCGATCACCGAGACGAACTCGCCTTCGGGGATCGACAGGGTCATGCCCCGCAGCACCGGGTTCTCGATGGGGGTGCCGGGATTGAAGGTGATGTGCAGGTCCTGGGCGTCTAGCATGGTGATGTCAGCCTGCCTTGGTCGTGCGACGGCCCGGCTTGCGGCGGGAGAAGGCGCGCGGCAGCACCAGCGCGGCCCCCACCAGGATGGCCGTGATCAGGTTCAGGTCCTGTGCTTCCAGGCCGATGAAATCGCTGTTGAGGGCGATGGCGATGACCAGGCGGTACAGCACGGCACCCAGCACGACGGCCAGCGTGGTCCAGACAATGCGTCGCGCCGGCAGGATGCCTTCGCCGACGATGACGGCCGCCAGGCCGATGACGATGGTGCCGATGCCCATGGAGATGTCGGCGCCGCCCTGGCTCTGCGCGAACAGCGCCCCCGCCAGGCCCACCAGCGCGTTGGAGATGGCCATGCCCAGCAGCACGGCATTGCCCGTGTTGACCCCCTGGGCACGCGCCATGCGGCCATTGGCGCCGGTAGCGCGCAGTGCCAGCCCCAGCTGGGAGGCAAAGAAGCGATCCAGCAGCAGCTTGAGTGCGGCCACCAGCAGCAGCATGGCCAGCGGGCGCTCGACATAGTCAGGCAGCCAGCCGGGCAGGAAGGAAAAGACCGTGGGCTCCGAGATGAGCGGCACGTTGGGCCCCCCCATCACCCGCAGGTTGATGGAGTAGAGCGCGATCATGACCAGGATGCCGGCCAGCAGGTCCATGATGCGGAGCCGGACGTTGAGCCAGCCCGTAACCAGACCGGCCGCAGCCCCTGCCAGCATGCCGGCACCCGTGGCCAGGAAGGGATTGTGACCGGTGGAGATGAGGATGGCGGCCGTGGCCGCACCCAGCGGAAACGAGCCGTCGACAGTCAGGTCCGGGAAGTTCAGGACCCGAAAGGTGATGAACACGCCCAGGGCCACCAGGCTGAAGACCAGGCCGATCTCCAGCGACCCCCACAGGGTATAGAAGGACACGGTCAGCGCCCCAGGATCTCGGAGGCCTCGGACTGCAGCTGCGCGGACAGCTCGACACCCTGCTTGCGGGCGGCCTCGAGATTGAGGATGAGCACCAGGTTCTCGCTGGTCTCGCTGGCCATGTCACCAGGCTTCTCGCCCTTCAAGATGCGCACGATCTGCTTGCCTGCCTGCTTGCCCAGATCACGGTAGTCGACGCTGAGCACCGCCAGGGCGCCACGCCGGATGCTGCCGGTATCGGCCGCCACCAGCGGGATCCTGGCGTCATTGCCCACCTTGGCCACCGCTTCATAGGCGGCGACCACGTTGTTGTCGGTACCGGTGTAGATGAGATCGACCTTGCCCACCAGCCGACGCGCCGCCTGCCCCACATCGACCGAACGGGGGGCCGCAGCCTCGACCAGCTCGATGCCGGCCTTGGACAGCGCCGCCTTCATCTCGTTCACGGCGACCTTGGAATTGGCCTCGGCCGGGTTATAGATCATGCCGACCGTCTTGACGGAGGGAACGATCTTGCGGATGAGCTCGACCTGCCGGCCGGGCTCCAGGCGATCGGAGACGCCAGTGACGTTGGTGCCCGACGGGCCCATGGTCTTGACGAGCTGGGCCGCGACCGGGTCGGTGACGGCGCCGTAGACCACCGGAATCTGCTTGGTGGCCGCCACCACGGCCTGTGCGGCCGGGGTGCTGATGGCCAGGATGGCCGCGGGCTGGCTGCCCACGAACTTGCGGGCAATCTGGGCCACCGTGCCGGTATTGCCCTGGGCACTCTGGAAGGTCCAGTCCAGTGTCTTGCCGGATTCGTAGCCGGCCTCCTTCAGGGCTTCGGCCGCGCCATCGCTGAAGGCGTCCAGTGCCTGGTGGTCGACGATGGTGACGACGTTGACGGCAGGCGGCTCATCGGCAAAGGCCAGCGATGCGGCCAGCAGGCCACTGGTGGCCACGGCCGTTGCGGCTGCCATTCTGAGAAACGGACGACGTACTGCGAAACGCGCTTCACGCATCGGGGGGCTCTCCGACTGACTGACTCTTGGACTGAAGGCGGGGATTATACGGGTACACCACACCCCCGGCACGCGCCTTGACAGCAATGATCGACTTTCTGCCGGAATGCCTGCAAAGGTTCCGGACGCGTGCCCTGAGGGTTGTGCACAACACATGCGCCGATGCCGACCCCGATGTTTCTGACGTCAAGCAAAATGTGACACAGTGTGTGCTAGTCTCTCCGACTCGTTTTCTGCCCGCCACTCTCCCAGGATCCTGCATCATGGAATGGCTGATCGTCACGCTCGCCTCCTTTGCCGCCGGCCTGGTGGACGCCATCGTCGGCGGTGGCGGCCTGATCCTGATCCCCGCCCTGTTCACCACCTTCCCGGACACCTCGCCGGCCACGCTCTTCGGCACCAACAAGAGCGCTGCGGTCTGGGGCACGGGCATGTCCGCCTGGCAGTACGGACAGCGGGTGCAGCGACGCTGGTCGGTGCTGCTGCCAGCCTTTGGCTGCGCGATGCTGGGCAGCCTGCTGGGTGCCTGGGCCGTCACGCAGGTCGACCCCAGCTTCCTGCGCCGGCTGCTGCCGCTGGTGCTGCTGGCCGTGCTGATCAACACGCTGCGCCGCAAGGATCTGGGTACCGAGGCGCGGAATCTGCACACGGAGCGCGTCGAGACGCTGCTGATGGGGATCATCGCGCTGGTGATCGGCTTCTATGACGGATTCTTCGGCCCGGGCACCGGCAGCTTCTTCGTCTTTCTCTTCGTGCGGGTGCTGGGCCATGATTTCCTGCAGGCCTCAGCCAACGCCAAGGTGCTGAACATGGCCACCAACCTGTCGGCACTGGGGCTCTTTGCCAGCACCGGCCATGTCTGGTGGCAGGTCGGCGCCGCCATGGCGGTGGCCAACGTGGCCGGCGCGCTCATCGGTTCCCGGCTGGCACTGCGCTACGGCGCAGGCTTCGTGCGCCATGCCTTCATCCTGGTGGTAGGAGCGCTGATATTGAAGACGGGCTGGGATGCGCTGAAGACGCTCTATTGACCACAAGTCGCTGCGGTCATGGACCTGCCTGCCCGGAAGACGGAAAATGCCCCCTTTTCCTCTTTCCAATCGACACCATGGCCGACACGCCCGCTGCCAAACCCTTCCCCATTCCATTGAGCTACTTCGGCATTGCCCTGGGCACGGCGGGACTGGGCATGTCATGGCGCTACGCTGCCACGGTCGGTCAGGCGCCGGCCTGGCCCGGCGAGAGCCTGCTGGCCCTGGCCGGTGTGGTCTGGCTGCTGCTGATGCTGGGCTGGTTCACCAAGTTCCTGGCCTTCCGGCAGGCCTTCAGGGCCGATTTCCAGGATCTGGTTCAGTGCTGCTTCATCAGCCTGATCCCCATCACCACCATCATGAGCGGCCTGTCGCTGCGTCCTTATGCCGGGGCCCCGGCCGAGATGCTGATCCATGTGGGCGTCGTCGGCCAGCTGGTCTTTGCCATGTACCGCGCGGCCGGCCTGTGGCGCGGGCTGCATACCTCCAAGGCCACCACGCCCATCATCTATCTGCCGACGGTGGCCACCAGCTTCGTCAGCGCCATGGCCATGAGCGCGATGCAGCAGCCGGAGATCGCCACCCTGTTCTTCGGTGCCGGCGTGCTGTCATGGATGAGCCTGGAGGCGGCCATCCTGGGACGACTGCGCACGGAAACGGCCGTCGACCCGAAGGTGCGGGGCATCATCGGCATCCAGCTGGCGCCCGCCTTCGTGGGCTGCAGCGCCTATTTCGGCATCAACGGCGGGCAGGTGGACATGGTGGCGCTGATGCTGATCGGCTACGGAACGCTTCAGCTGCTCTTCCTGCTGCGGTTGCTGCCCTGGGTGCTGGAAGGCGGCTTCACCATGAGCCTGTGGGGCTTCTCGTTCGGCCTGGCCGCCATGGCAGGCTGCGGCATGCACCTGGTGGTGCTGAATCCGCGACTGGCACTGCTGGGCCATGCGCTCTGGGGCATCGGCACCGCCCTGGTGGGACTGCTGTGGCTGTACACGCTGCTGAGCATCGTGCGGGGCCGGTTCTTCGTGCGGGGATGAACGAACGACACGGGGAACGGGTGCCACCGCGCCCGTCTCCCGGCGCTGCTATCGACCGAGCCCCAGCTGGTCGGCCACGGCCCGGGCCCACTTGCGTGCCGGCAGGCCGTAGTCCTCTTCCAGCACGCGGGCACGCGCCATCAGCTGCCGGCGGCTGACCTGAAGGGGCGGCCCCTTCAGCGCCAGCAACACCAGGTTGCCCTCGTCCTGCGGATCCAGCAGCAGCACCTGCGGGAAGATGGCGCGGATGCGCTCCTCGCTGCGCGCGAAGGAGGCATGGCGGCCAAACAGGTTGACCACCATGATGCCCGGCTCGGCCAGGCTTCGGTAGCAGCTTCGATAGAAGCGGCTGCCATCATGCACGGGGCCGGCCGCCTCCTCGTCGTACAGGTCCACCTGGATGACGCCGAAGCCCTCACGGTTGGCCGGATCACCGACAAAGTCGGCCGCATCGCCCTGCACCAGCGTCAGCCGGTCGTCTTCCGGGGGCAGGCCGAACCACTGGCGCGCCACCCACGGCAGCTGCTGGCTGATCTCCACCACCGTGGTGGCCGTGTCCCGGCAATGGCGATGGGTGAACTTGGTGAGCGCGGCCGCCCCCAGCCCCAGCTGCAGCACCCGGGCCGGCGGCTCCAGGAACAACAGCCAGGCCATCATGTCCTGGATGTAGGACAGCACCAGCTCATCAGGATGCTCGATGTCCATGGCGCCCTGCACCCAGGGCGAGCCGAAGTGCAGGTAGCGGATGCCGTCCAGCTCGGAGAAGCTGATGACGGGCTCGGAAACCCGCTTCGCCTGGCTGCGCTTGCGCGGACTGCGGGCGCTGGTCCGGGTACCGTCGGTCTTCTGTCTGGCCATGCTCATGAGGGTGGGTGTTCGGGGTTGCAAGGAGAACCTGACCTGTCATTCGTGGCAAAGCACATTGACCAGACGTCCGAAAGGATCTCGCAGGAAGAAGCGGCGGACGCCCCAGGCCTCGGTGATGGGGCCATGCTCGATCGCCAGGCCTGACGCCAATGCACGACGATGGACCTCGTCAAGATTGTCGACTTCGATGGAGAGGTCTGGAACCGGTGTCCCCGCCCCTCCCTCGCAGGCAATGCTGATCTGCGGAGCCATCTGGCCGTCCGAGGCATACGTGACGATCCAGCCGTGATCCATCACCACGTCCATGTCGAGGATATCGGCATAGAAACGCCGGGCGTCTTCCAGCCGATCGGCCCTGATGTTGGCAATGATACGTTTCACGGCCACGAAGACTCTCCTTCAAAATGCACAATGCGCCCCCCCGAAGCATGGCTCCAGGAAGGCGCAAGGTTACTACGACTTGCGTGCACCGGCCCCGATCTCGGCGCCGACAGCCGCGATCAGTGGCTCGAAGCCAGCAGCAGGTCGTTCATGCGGCGCACGAAGCCGACCGGATCTTCCAGCTTGCCGCCGTCGGCCAGCGTGGCCTGGTCGAACAGCAGGCTGGACCAGTCGTCAAAGCGGCCGTCTTCCTGCTTGAGCCGCTTGACCAGCGGGTGCTCGGGGTTGATCTCCAGGATGGGACGGCGGCTGGGCACGTCCTGACCGGCCTGCTTCAGCATCCGCTCCAGCGTGGCGCTCATGTCGCCCTTGTCGGACACCAGGCAGGCGGCCGAATCGGTCAGGCGATGGCTGACCTGCACGTCCTTGACGCGCTCGCCCAGCGTGCCTTTCAGGCGCTCGATCAGGTCCTTGAAGTCGGCAGCCGTTTCCTCGCTGGCCTTGCGCTCGGCCTCGTCCTCCAGATCGCCCAGATCCAGTCCGCCACGCGCCACCGACTGCAGCGGCGTGCCGTCGAATTCCTGCAGATGGCTGAGCATCCACTCGTCCACCCGGTCCGACAGCAGCAGCACCTCGATGCCCTTCTTGCGGAAGATCTCCAGATGCGGGCTCTGACGTGCACCGGCCTCGGTATCAGAGGTGATGTAGTAGATGGCCTTCTGGCCGTCCTTCATCCGTGCCTTGTACTGAGCCAGCGAGACCATGCCGTCCGCGTTGCGGATATCGTCATCCAGCGCATCGGCGCCCTGCTCGGCGTTGCTCTCACCCTTGATGACGGCGTCCTCGACCTCGGTGCCGGCCGATTCGGACGTCCTGTTCTCGGCAGCCGGCACCGTGATGGCGATCGGCTCGCCGGTGGTGCGGAAGCGCAGCAGCGCGGCGATCTTCTCGCGGTTCTTCGCGTCCTCGCCCACGCCCTCCTTCAGCACCTGCCCGAAGGCGCGCCAGAAGCGGACGTAGTCGGCCTGACGGTTCTCGGCCAGGTCTTCCAGGAGCGTCAGCACGCGCCGGACGTTGCCCTCGCGGATCAGGCGGATGTCACGGCTTTCCTGCAGGATCTCGCGCGAGACGTTGAGCGGCAGGTCGCTGGAATCGACCACGCCGCGCACGAAGCGCAGGTAGGCCGGGATCAGCTGCTCGGCATCGTCCATGATGAAGACGCGCCGCACGTACAGGCGCACGCCATGGCGCTGCTGGCGATCCCACAGGTCGAAGGGGGCATGTCTGGGGATGTAGAGCAGCTGGGTGTACTCGGCACGACCTTCCACCCGGTTGTGGGTGTAGGCCAGCGGCCCCTCGAAGTCATGGGTGATGTGACGATAGAACTCGTCGTATTCCTTCTCGGTGATCTCGTTGCGCGGGCGCTGCCACAGGGCCTTGGCCTGGTTGACGACCTCCCACTCGCCGGTCTCGACCATTTCCTGCTTTTCGGCATCCCACTTCTCGGCCTTCATGCGCACCGGCAGCGCGATGTGGTCGGAATAGCTGCGCACCAGCTGGCGCAGCTTGTACGGCTCCAGCAGCGAGTCGTATTCGTGGCCCTCTTCGGGGTCGGCATCGTTGTCACGCAGGTGCAGCGTGACGGTGGTGCCACGCTCGGCGCGGGTGATGGTCTCGATGGTGAATTCGCCATCGCCGGTGGACACCCAGCGGATGGCCTGGTCCTCGGCAGCGCCGGCACGGCGGCTTTCCACCGTGACCTTCTTGGCCACGATGAACGAGGAATAGAAGCCCACGCCGAACTGGCCAATGAGGTTGGAATCGCGGGCACGGTCGCCGGTCAGCTGGCTGAAGAACTCGCGCGTGCCGGAGCGGGCAATGGTGCCCAGGTTCTTCACGGCCTCGTCACGGTTCATGCCGATGCCGTTGTCACGCACGCTGATGGTGCGCGCCTTGCGGTCGGTCTCGATCCAGATGCCCAGATCACTGTCGCCGCCATAGAGCTTGTCGTTGTCCAGGGCCTCGAAGCGCAGCTTGTCGCAGGCATCGGAGGCGTTGGAGATCAGCTCGCGCAGGAAGATGTCGCGGTTGCTGTAGAGGGAGTGGATCATCAGATCAAGCAGCTGCTTGATCTCGGTCTGGAATCCCAGGGTTTCCTTTTGGGTGTCGCTCATGATGCTTGGTTGTTTTCAGATATCGTGGGAAAGCAGATAGGCGCGACACCTTCTTTTTCAAGATCCTGGCGGGAAAGAAAATCCCGGACGCGCCCTCCGATGGCTGGCGGGGTCAGGCCGCCGGCTCGGTCCCGGGCAACCAGAGGCGGACATCCTTCCAGCGCGGGTCGAGCTGCTTGCCCTTGCGGCCGCGGGTGCCGGTGTTGGCTGCGATCTCGCGGGTGCTCATCGTGCGGCTCTGCGGCTTGGCCATGCGGCCAGTGCCGGTGACGACAAGACCGGCGTCGGTCGCGACGATGACCTGGCGCAGTTTCTCCTTCTTCTCCAGGCCCATCAGGGTCACGCCCCGGCCGCCCTTGTGCAGGGTCTTCACCTCGGACACGGGATAGGCCAGCACCCTGCCCTTGTCGCCGCCCCCCTGTCCGTCGCTCAGACAGACGACGGTGGCATCCGTGCGGCTGGCATCGAACAGTACGGGGGGCAGCGGCACGTCGCCTTCTTCCAGCGTGAGGAAGTGCTTGCCGGCCTTCATCCGGCTCTGCCAGTCACTGGCCACGCAGGTCAGGCCGAAGCCCTTTTCGGTGGCCAGCAGCACGCCCGCATCGGCCGGGGCGGCAAAGGCATGCAGGATCTGGGAACCGGCCTCCAGCTCGACGAAACTGGTGATGGGCACCCCGTCACCCCGCGCCGAAGGCAGGCCCGCCACCGGAATGGAATAGACCCGGCCGTTGCTGGCCAGGGCATGGAGCTGGTCGGTGGTCTTGACCTCGTACGCACCAGCCAGCTCGTCACCGGTCTTGAAGCTGAACTGGCGGGCATCGTGGCCATGGCCCTGACGGGCACGCACCCAGCCTTTGGCCGAGATGATGACGGTGACAGGCTCTTCCACCTGACGGGCCTCGACGGCGGCCTTCTCGGCAGCCTCGATGAGCGTGCGGCGGTCGTCGCCGTAGGTCTTGATGTCGGCCTCGATCTCCTTGATGACGGCCTTCTTCAGCGTGGCCTCGCTGCCCAGCAGGCCCTGCAGCTTCTTGCGCTCGTCAAAGAGATCCTTCAGCTCCTGCTCGATGCGGATGGCCTCCAGGCGTGCCAGCTGGCGCAGGCGGATCTCCAGGATGTCCTCCGCCTGGCGCTCGGTCAGCCCGAAGGCCCGCATCAGCGCGGGCTTCGGCTCGTCCGATTCACGGATGATGCGGATGACCTCGTCGATGTTGAGCAGCACCAGCTGCCGGCCTTCAAGGATGTGGATGCGGTCCTCGACCTTGCCCAGGCGGTGGGCGCTGCGCCGGCGCACGGTGTGCAGCCGGAAGTCGATCCATTCCTGAAGGATCTCGGTGAGCGTCTTCTGGCGCGGCCGCTTGTCCTGGCCCAGCATCACCAGGTTGATGGACACCGAGGTTTCCAGACTGGTGCAGGCCAGCAGCGTGTTGACCAGCAGCGCCTGCTCGATGCGGGAGGTCTTGGGCTCGAAGACCAGGCGCACGGCAGCCTCGCGGCCGCTTTCGTCACGCACGGCATCCATCACGTTCAGGATCTGCGACTTGGCCTGCAGCTGCTCGGGCGTGAGGGCCTTCTTGCCGCTGCGCACCTTCGGGTTGCTCAGCTCCTCGACCTCTTCCAGCACCTTCTGGGACGAGACGCCATGTGGAAGCTCGTCGACAACCAGCTGCCACTGGCCCCGGGCCAGTTCCTCGATGTGGTAGCGGGCACGCACGCGGATGGAACCCCGGCCGCTGCGATAGGCCTCGGCCAGGTCCGCACTGCTGCTGATGATCTGGCCGCCACCCGGAAAGTCGGGGCCGGGCATGATCTGCATCAGCGCCTCGTGCGACAGCTTCGGATCGCGGATGAGGGCGATGGCGGCCTGGGCCACCTCCACCAGGTTGTGCGACGGGATCTCGGTGGCCATGGCCACGGCAATGCCCGAGGCGCCGTTGAGCAGGATCATCGGCAGCCGCGCCGGCAGCAGTTCCGGCTCGGTGGCCGAGCCGTCGTAGTTGGGCACGAACTCCACCGTGCCCTGGTCGATCTCGTCGAGCAGCAGGCGGGCGTACTGCGTGAGCCGCGCCTCGGTGTAACGCATGGCAGCCGCGCCGTCGCCATCGCGCGAACCGAAGTTGCCCTGGCCATCGACCAGCGGGTAGCGCAGGCTGAAGTCCTGCGCCATGCGCACCATCGCGTCGTAAGCGGCGGAATCCCCGTGCGGGTGATACTTGCCCAGCACGTCACCCACCACCCGAGCCGACTTGACCGGCTTGGCGGCAGGCCCCAGCCCCATCTCGTGCATGGCAAACAGGATGCGCCGCTGCACGGGCTTCTGGCCATCGCTCACGTCGGGCAGCGCACGGCTGCGGATGGTGGAGATGGCGTAGTCCAGGTAGGCCCGCTCCGCATAGCGGGCCAGTGTCAGGCCATCGGTGCTCTCTTCCTCGTCGAGGATGATCTCGGTATCCATTCAGTCTCGATCCGTCGGCCAGCCGCAGCCGGCCCGTTGAATTCAGTCAGACGTCGGCACGTGCCTGATCGCCGTGCTCTTCCAGCCAGCTGCGCCGGCCGGCGGCCTCGCCCTTGCCCATTAGGAGTGTGAACTGCGCCTCGGTGTCAGGCACGGGCACGGCGCCATAGCGCACTTGCGACAGGCTGCGGGTGGCCGGATTCAGCGTGGTCTCCCACAGCTGCTCGGCCGTCATCTCGCCCAGGCCCTTGAAGCGCGACACGGTCCAGCTGCCCTCGCGCATGCCGTCCTTGCGCAGCTTCTCTTCGGTGTGCTGCAGTTCGCGGGCATCCAGGCAGTAGATCTTCCGCAGCGGCTGCTTGCCGCGCGCGGGCACATCCACCCGGTACAGCGGCGGGCGTGCGACGTAGATGTGCCCCGCGTCGATGAGCGCCGGAAAGTGCCGGAAGAACAGCGTGAGCAGCAGCACCTGGATGTGCGAGCCGTCCACGTCGGCGTCCGACAGGATGCAGATCTTGCCGTAGCGCAGGCCGGACAGGTCGGGGCTGGCCCCGCGCGGGTGCGGATCGACCCCGATGGCCACGGCGATGTCGTGGATCTCGTTGTTGGCAAAGAGCCGGTCGGGCTCGGTCTCCCAGGTGTTGAGCAGCTTGCCGCGCAGCGGCAGCACGGCCTGGTTCTCCTTGTCGCGCCCCATCTTGGCCGAGCCGCCGGCGGAATCGCCCTCCACCAGAAACAGCTCGTTGTGCGCGGTGTCGGTGCTCTCGCAGTCGGTGAGCTTGCCCGGCAGCACGGCCACGCCCGAGCCCTTGCGCTTCTCGACCTTCTGGGCCGAGCGCTGGCGCGCCTGCGCCTGGCGGATGACCAGCTCGGCCAGCTTCCGGGCCTGGTCGACGTGCTGGTTGAGCCAGAACTCGAACTGGGTGCGCACGGCCCCGGAGACCAGCCGCACGGCATCGCGCGAGCTGAGCCGCTCCTTGGTCTGGCCCTGGAACTGCGGGTCCAGCACGCGGGCCGACAGCACGAAGCTGGCACGCGCGAAAGCATCCTCGGCCATCAGTCGCACGCCCTTGGGCTGCAGGTTGTGCAGCTCGATGAAGCCGCGAATGGCCGTGAAGAGCCCCTCGCGCAGGCCGGATTCATGCGTGCCGCCGGCCGGCGTGGGAATGAGGTTCACGTAGGATTCGCGCGCCAGCGGTCCGGTCTCGGTGAAGGCCACCACCCAGTGGGCGCCCTCGCCCTCGGCAAAGCTGTCGTCGCCCCGCCCGGCGTACTGCTGGTCCTCGAAGAGCACCAGCGGCTCCACGCCCGGCTCCTGCGCCAGCTCTTCCTGCAGATAGCCGCGCAGCCCCTCGTCATACTGCCACTGCCGGGTCTCGCCCGTCTTTTCCAGGGTGAGCGTCACGCGCACGCCCGGCAGCAGCACGGCCTTGCTGCGCAGCAGCCGCTCCAGCTCGGCCACCGGAATGGTGGCGCTGTCGAAGTACTTGGGGTCGGGCGTGACGGTGACGCGGGTACCGGACGAGGGTTCATCGCGCGTGGCCGGCCGGGCCACCAGGGGGTCGGCCAGCTCGCCGTCAGCGAAGGCGATGGTGTGGGCCAGCCGGTTTCCGGCAGCATCCTTGTCGCCCTTGCGCCAGACAGTGACCTCCAGCCGGCGGGACAGGGCGTTCGTGACCGAGACACCCACGCCGTGCAGGCCGCCCGAGAAGCTGTAGGCGCCACCCGCGGTCTTGTCGAACTTGCCACCGGCATGCAGCCGGGTGAAGACGATCTCGATGACCGGCACGCCCTCGTCGGGGTGCAGGCCCACAGGAATGCCCCGACCGTCGTCGGTGACCTCGACGCGGCCATCCTTGAAGAGACGGACATCGATGTGGCGTGCGTAACCGCCCAGGGCCTCGTCGGCCGCGTTGTCGATGACTTCCTGGATGATGTGCAGCGGGTTCTCGGTACGGGTGTACATGCCCGGCCGCTGCCGGACCGGCTCCAGACCCTTCAGCACCCGGATGGAGGCTTCGGAGTAGTCGGCGCCGTTTTTGGATGAGGATGAACGAGTTGCCATCCGGGGATTATCGCCGATGATCTCCGGCGACGCGGCCACGATGCCGCCTGGCGTCGCTGACACTGCCACACTCCGGCCCATGAGGCCGCCGAAAACCCGGATGGCAGATGCGGCATCGTCAATCATGGTTAAACGGGAATTACAATAGGGGACAGCCCTGCTCCCACAGGCCTGTCCGGTGGACGGATCGGGGGTAGGCATGGTCGCGGAAAGCCAATGGCACTCCTGCCGGGCGGCCCGGGCCCTTGTGAAACCTCAGGAGAGTCACATGGCAAAAGGAAGAAAGATTTCGGTGGTGGGTGCCGGTGCCGTCGGCACGGCCGTCGCCTATGCAGCCCTGATCCGTCAGGTCGCCAACGAGATCGCCCTGTATGACATCAACACGCCCAAGGTGGAGGCCGAGGCCGCCGACCTGGCGCATGGCTCGCACTTCACGGGCTGGCCCCATGTGAGCGGCAGCAGCGACATCGCGGTGACCAGCGGCAGCGACATCGTGGTGATCACCGCCGGCGCCAAGCAGAACCCGGGCCAGAGCCGGCTGGAGCTGGTCAGGGACAACGCCCGCATCCTGAAGGCGATGATCCCGAAACTGGTGGAAGCCTCGCCCGACGCGATCTTCATAGATCAGGATGTTGGGGGAGTCGCCAAAGAAATGGACGGTGGGGTTGTGTGACACCCGGGCCTTGAAGTCGCGCAGCCGGGCCTTGCGCCGGAACACGTCCTTCAGCCAGCGCCAGGTCTCCTGCAGCCGGCCCACCCGCTCGGGCGAGGCCGACAGCAGCGCGCAGACGATCGATGCAGCTGCTGTCAGCATGAAGATGCCCGCGGGCACCAGGAACTCGGGCGACGACGAGAAGATGAAGGCCCCCGACACCATCAGCGCCGACACGATGAAGCCGTTGAGCGAGATCATGATGTTGGCCTTGGTGGCCGCCAGCGCCAGCAGCTCCATCTCGGTCCGGAAGGCGTTGCGGAACATTGTCTCCACGCCCTTGGCGGTGCCCATCGGGGCAGGGGGCGCGGCGACGCCGGCTTCCCGGGCCCACTCCTCCTTCAGGGCCTTAAGCTTGGCGGCTTTCCTGGCTGCCTTCTTTGCCTTCTTGGCTTCCCGATCGGACAAGGCGACCGCTTCGGTTGTTTCTGTTGTCTCTGTTGTCTCTGTCATGGCGCCATTGGCGCTGCCCGGGTCGAGCTCGCCCGTGACAGGCGCCCTGTCGTGCGCTTCCGTCTCCGCCGGAAAGGCGTTGATGCCGCGCGTCGTGTAGGGGGGCAGGGTGTCGGTACCGGAAGCGCTGCAGCAAGTTGGCTGAAAATCCGCTTCTTCCTCACCCCGGCCTGCGTCCGCGTCGGCAGGCGCCAAGAGACTCTCGGCGCGCCTGCGGTCGCGTTTCGGGGAGGCCTCCTGGTCGCGGAAGCCCATGGATTCGGTCACCCATGTCCGAAGGGTGAACCTGTCGCTCTTCTTCTTCGCCATGTCTGTCGGCCTGGGCAAAACGAATGTCGAACGCCACGGACCCGCACAGCGTCGGGCCTCTCTGACAGACTAGCGCAATCGGCGCGAAAGCACCCCCAAAGATGATGCGGGCTGTACGGGATCCTTCCGGGGCCGCGCAGGCAGGCTCAGCGGTTGCCGTTCTTCATCAGCCGCGAACGCTCGCGCTGCCAGTCCTTCTCGCGCTCGGTGGCCCGCTTGTCGAACTGCTTCTTGCCCTTGGCCAGCCCCAGCGCCAGCTTCACCCGGCCGCGCGTGTAGTGCAGGTCCAGCGGCACCAGCGAATAGCCGGCGCGTTCCACCTTGCCGATCAGGCGGGCGATCTCGGCGGCGTGCAACAGGAGCTTGCGGTTGCGGGTAACATCCGGCTTGACGTGGGTGGAGGCGGTGATCAGCGGCGTGATGTGCGCACCGATCAGGAAGATCTCCGCGCGCCTTACAATCACATACGCTTCCTGGATCTGCACCCGGCCGGCCCGGATGGCCTTCACCTCCCAGCCTTCCAGCGCCAGCCCGGCCTCGATCCGTTCCTCGATGAAATAATTGAACCCGGCTTTCCGGTTTTCTGTAATGGTCGACATGGTCGATATTGTGCCTGTTGAAAGGATCCCGTCCGAGAGGATCCCATCCGTGTTCGGGGGCCAGCCATGCCCGTGATCCGCAAGTCCGCCCTGGTGCCGTATTCGGCGCAGGCCATGTTCGACCTGGTCGAGCGGGTAGAGGATTATCCCGGTTTTCTGCCCTGGTGTGGAGGCACGCAGCTGCTGTCGCGCACCGACGAGGGCATGTCGGCCGCCATCACCATCGACTTCCGTGGCATCCGCCAGACCTTCTCCACCGAGAACGTCCACCAGCGCCCCACCAGCATCCGGCTGCGCCTGAAGGACGGCTCCTTCTCGCGGCTGCAGGGCGGCTGGACCTTCAAGCCGCTGGCCGAGGACGCTTGTCGCATCGACCTGGAGCTGGACTACGAAGTGGGCAGCGGCCTCATCGCACGGGTGCTCAACCCCGTCTTCGGCCACATTGCCAACACCCTGGTCGATGCCTTCGTGAAGGAGGCCGAGCGCCGCTACGGCCCGGGCTTCGGGGCCTCATGACCCCCGGCATGCACCGCAAGGCTCCGCAGGATCAGCCATCCGCACCCCCGGACCAGCCGGCATCGGACAGGCCCGCGGCAGCCCTGATGGTGGAGCTGGTCATTCAGTACCCGGAGGCCGCGGCCCCCGAAGCTACGAGCCCCGAGGTCACTTGTTCCGAGGCTGGCAATCCCGAGGAGGCCACCCAGCCGGTACGGTATGAGCTGGTGCGGACCCTGCACCGTGTGCCTCCGGGCACCACCATCCGGCAGCTGCTGCAACGGGCGGCAGCCGCTTCGAACCTGCAGACCCCGAACGTGCCTGGAACGTCGCCAGCCACCCAGCATCAGGCACCCCGGGCGGATGATGCCAGCCCGGGCGCTGCATGCCCTGGGGGCGACGAGCCGCGCAACCTTGTCCAGGCCATCGAAGCCAAGGCCCTGGGGCTTTCCCGCTTCGGTCGCCGCGCCTGGCTGGATGACCCGCTGCGGCCTGACGACCGGGTGGAGGTGCTGTGCCCGATCCTGGCCGACGCGAAGGCGGCGCGCTTTGCCCGGGTGGCAAAAAGTCGCGCCGAGCGGACGGACGGCCGCTGGGGCCGACGAGGCGTGGCTGATCGTCAGATCCGCGCCACGAAGCGCCCGTCCGAAGGATAATTTGCTATCATGCCGCTTTGCGGATAAAAACAGCAATGCGGATAGCCAAGAAGGCACTGACATTCGACGACGTCCTGCTCGTCCCCGCGTATTCAGACTTCATCCCCCGTGACGCATCCCTGCGCACGCGCCTGACCCGGAAAATCAGCCTCAACATCCCGCTCGTCTCGGCGGCGATGGATACCGTCACCGAAAGCAGCATGGCCATCGTCATGGCCCAGCTGGGCGGCATCGGCATCATCCACAAGAACCTCAAGCCCGAACAGCAGGCTGCCGAGGTCCTGGCCGTCAAGCGCTACGAGTCCGGCGTGGTGGGCGACCCCATCACCATCACTCCCGACATGACCGTGCGCGAGGTCATCGCCATCACCCGCGAGCACCGCATCTCCGGTCTGCCCGTGGTCGAGGGGGGCAGCAGGAAGGTGGTCGGCATCGTCACCAACCGTGACCTGCGCTTCGAGTCCGAACTCGACCAGCCGGTGCGCAACATCATGACCCCCCGCGAGCGGCTCATCACCGTGCCCGAGGGGTCCAGCCTGGATGACGCCCAGAAGCTCATGCACAAGCACCGTCTTGAGCGCGTGCTGGTCGTCAACGACGCCTTCGAACTGCGCGGTCTCATGACCGTCAAAGACATCCTGAAGGCCGACACCCACCCCGAATCCTCCAAGGACAGCGTCGGCAAGCTGCGCGTTGGCGCCGCCATCGGCACCGGTGGCGACAGCCATGAACGGCTCGAGCGCCTGGTGGCTGCCGGCGTGGACGTGGTGGTGGTCGATACCGCTCACGGCCACTCGCGCGGCGTCATCGAGCGCGTGCGCGAGATCAAGCGCCACTACCCCGACCTGCAGGTCATTGCCGGCAACATCGCCACCGGTGACGCCGCCCGCATGCTGGTCGATGCCGGCGCCGACGCCGTCAAGGTCGGCATCGGCCCGGGCTCCATCTGCACCACCCGCATCGTGGCCGGCGTGGGCGTGCCCCAGCTCACCGCCGTGGGCGACGTGGCCGCTGCCCTGCAGGGCACCGACGTGCCCCTCATCGCCGACGGTGGCATCCGCTACTCCGGCGACGTGGCCAAGGCCATCGCCGCTGGCGCCTCCAGCGTCATGATGGGCTCCATCTTTGCCGGTACCGAGGAATCCCCCGGCGAGATCGTCCTGTACAAGGGCCGCTCCTACAAGTTCTACCGCGGCATGGGCTCGCTGGGCGCCATGCAGCAGGGCGCGGCTGACCGCTATTTCCAGGACTCCAACGTCGCCGCCGAGAAGATGGTGCCCGAAGGCATCGAAGGTCGCGTCCCCTACAAGGGTGCGGTCAGCGCCATCATCTATCAGCTGTGCGGCGGCCTGCGTGCCAGCATGGGCTATTGCGGTTGCCCCACCATCGACGCCATGCAGCAGCGTGCCCAGTTCGTCGAGATCAGCAACGCCGGCATCCGTGAATCGCACGTCCACGACGTGCAGATCGTCAAGGAAGCGCCCAACTATCACGTCGAGTGATCGTTGCCGCCCCACACAGGCTGCCGCCTGGTCGGCAGCCTGTTTCGTTTCCGGACACGCCCGGCCCGGGCGGGTCACAACCCCTCTGTCTCGCGCCATGAACCATCAGAAGATCCTGATCCTGGATTTCGGCTCGCAAGTCACCCAGCTCATCGCGCGGCGCATCCGCGAAGCCCACGTCTACTGCGAAGTCCATCCCTGTGACGTCAGCAGCGACTGGGTCCGGCAATACGCCGCCGACGGCCAGCTCAAGGGCATCATCCTCTCCGGCAGCCATGCCAGCGTCTATGAAGTGGATGACCGCGCCCCCGACGCCGTCTTCCAGCTGGGCGTGCCCGTGCTGGGCATCTGTTATGGCATGCAGACCATGGCCATGCAGCTGGGCGGACAGGTGGAAGGCAGCAACACCCGGGAATTCGGCTACGCCGAAGTCCGCGCCCGCGGCCATACCCGGCTGCTGGACGGCATCCAGGACTTCCACACTCCCGAAGGCCACGGCATGCTGAAGGTGTGGATGAGCCACGGCGACAAGGTCACGGCCCTGCCCGAAGGCTTCAAGCTCATGGCCAGCACCCCCAGCTGCCCCATCGCCGGCATGGCCGATGAGGAGCGCCACTTCTACGGCGTGCAGTTCCACCCCGAAGTCACCCATACCGTGCAGGGCAGGGCCATGCTCGAGCGCTTCGTGCTCGACATCTGCGGCGCCCGCCCCGACTGGGTCATGCGTGACCACATCGAGGAAGCCGTGGACGCCATCCGCGAACAGGTGGGCGACGAGGAAGTCATCCTGGGCCTGTCCGGTGGCGTCGATTCCAGCGTGGCCGCAGCCCTCATCCATCGCGCCATCGGTGACCAGCTCACCTGCGTCTTCGTCGACCATGGTCTTCTGCGGCTGAACGAAGGCGACATGGTCATGGACATGTTCGCCGGCAAGCTGCACGCCAAGGTCGTGCGCGTCGACGCCAGCCAGCTCTTCCTGGACGCCTTGGCCGGCGTCTCCGACCCCGAGCAGAAACGCAAGATCATCGGCCGCCTGTTCGTCGACGTCTTCAAGGCCGAAGCCGAGAAGCTCAAGGCCAGCGGCGCCGGTCACAAGGGCGCCACCTTCCTGGCCCAGGGCACCATCTACCCCGACGTCATCGAGTCGGGAGGCGCCAAGAGCAAGAAGGCCGTCGTCATCAAGAGTCACCACAACGTCGGCGGCCTGCCCGAACAGCTGGGCCTGAAACTGCTGGAGCCCCTGCGCGACCTCTTCAAGGACGAAGTGCGTGAACTGGGCGTTGCCTTGGGCCTGCCCCCCGACATGGTCTACCGCCACCCCTTCCCGGGGCCGGGCCTGGGCGTGCGCATCCTGGGCGAAGTGAAGAAGGAATATGCCGACCTGCTGCGCCAGGCCGACGCCATCTTTATCGAGGAACTGCGCTCCACAATCGAACCCCACAGCGGCAAGACCTGGTACGACCTCACCAGCCAGGCCTTCACCGTCTTCCTGCCCGTCAAGAGCGTCGGCGTCATGGGCGACGGCCGCACCTACGACTACGTCGTGGCCCTGCGCGCTGTCCAGACCAGCGACTTCATGACCGCCGACTGGGCCGAACTGCCTTACAGCCTCCTGAAGAAGACCAGCAGCCGCATCATCAACGAAGTGCGCGGCATCAACCGCGTCACCTACGACGTGAGCAGCAAGCCGCCGGCGACGATTGAGTGGGAGTGAGGGGGTTATTGGCGGTGGCTGAAGCCGGATGAACCATCGGGGAGGCCTAGGGCGGCGTGAGCGAACGACCCGTCGACCTTTCCTTCCTGCAGAAGGCCATCGCCCGCCTGGACGCGGGTCTGACCCGTTATCGGCAGGACACCCATGACGAGCAGATCCGCGACGGCCTGATCCAGTGCTTCGAGTTCACCTACGAAATCAGTCACGAGACCCTGAAGCGCTTCCTGAAGGCTTCCTCCGCTTCTCCCCAGGAGATCGACCGGATGAGCTTCCAGGACCTGATCCGCACCGCCAACGAGCAGGACCTGCTGCTGGGAAGCTGGCCAGCCTGGCGGACTTATCGGGACATTTCCAGGCTGCAGCAGCTGGCGGCCGCTGCTGGGGTATGAGTTACCCGTTTCGGCTGGCCATCGCATCGACGGCAGCCGGTGCATCCCATGCACGCGCGCCTGCCGTGCGCAACCGGGGAGGTCTGCGTTATCACACAACCATTTATCGAGGGCCGCGAAGCCGCTTGTCGGCTTGTGACCCCGGAAGCGACGTTGTTCATGCGTTACCCGCCCTCGGTTGAAGGATACTCATGGCATTGGACACACCGAATGTATCCATGGGCAATCAGCAACAACCTGATGAGAAACCCGAAGCCCTATCCCGCTTCGAGCGAGCGGAGCGAATTCGGCGGCGACTGTCACTGGTCGCCCATGCGATCGTCGTGCTTGCGCTTGCCTACTACGTTTATGGGGTCAAGTCCGAGATTGATGAGACAAACGCCGTTATCGAGGCGTGTAGGTACAACCTTACCTGGAAGTGCATGGACGAAGCAGAGGCGGCATATCGCCAGCGCGAGTGATGTGCGTGTTGTGGTGTCCGGAGGAATGGAATGACCGCTGCTTATACCCTAGCCACCCCTGTGATGATTCAGCTTCGGCACCTTCCAGTTCGGCATCAACACCGCTGTCTACCTGGGCCTTCCGCGCTCGGATGAGTGGCGCTGGCTTGACCAGGAGCGCTTTGGTCAGACAAGCTGCGAAAGAGGAGATGTAATGCGACAGCCGAACGATGATTTCCCTGATGGACATGGTTCTGACAGAGATGAGGGGCTGGATCGCTGGGCACGACGTTGGTTTGTGCCACTCGGTTATGCCTTGATCTTCCTCGCCTTTGCTTATTGGATTTATGGCCTCAAAATCGGAGCAGATCGAGCTGCACATATTCATCAAGAGTGCGGTGTTTACGCCACAATGAAGTGCATCGAAGAGGCAGGGAAGGCGTTTGATGAAAGCCATTGACGGGTAATGGCCGTGTACGCCCGGAATGGATGAAATGGAACTTGTCACCCCTGTGATGATTCAGCTTCTGCGCCTTTCAGTTCGACATCAACTCCGACGCCTACCACGGCCTGGCGCGCTCGGACGAGTAGCGCTGGCTTGACCAGGAGCGCTTTGGTCAGGCATCACATCCTTGTCGATGCGAATCGATGTCTTGGCCTTCAGAGGGCGATAAAAACGGCTGCGCTCGGCACCAACCCACTCTGCCGGGTCTTGCGCCGGGATGTTGCTGTAGTCGTTTTCATAGATTCTCCGTCCCTTTCGATCTGCGCGACGCCAGGGCGACGCCCGTTGCAGTGATGGTGCCCGTTACTGGCGAGATTGCCGCGCGCCAATCGATTTCGTGCAGAACCCCCATTTTCTAATCGTTTCATTGCACGGATGATCGATTTCGCGCATGGTTGCGCTCATCCGGCGACATGGATGGCGCTGTTTGACGCCGCCACACCGCCACCACCAACCCGATCAGCAGCACGCTGGCGCCTCCGCCCAGCAGGTTGCTGCCGGCCCAGCCCGGCCAGCTCATCAGCGGGGCGGGCAGGAAAGCGCCCAGGGTGGCCATCACGGCGATGCCCAGGTCGTTGATACCCTGAACCTCGACGGTCGGATCCGGGTGGTGGGCTGCCGGGGCTGCGTCCCGGGTGGCGGACGCTGAATCCGTGGCCGAGGCAGGGGCCGACGGCTGCGCCCGCAGCTGGTCCAGCCGCTCGTTCAGCATGGCGCTGCCGCCGATGTAGGTGAAGTTCCAGCCCAGGCCCAGCAGGATCAGCGAGGTGCTGAGCAGGGCGTAGCCGTCGTTGCCCATGTTGAAGGCCGCGCTGATGCCGATGAGGATGAAGCCGGCCACGATCACGGCGTGGGTGCCCATGCGCTGGATGATGGAGCCCGTGACGAACGAGGGCAGGAACATGGCCAGCACGTGCCACTGGATGGCGCGGTTCACGTCCGAAAAGGCCATGCACAGCTGGGTCATGTTCATGGAGGACTGGATCATCAGCAGGTTCATCAGTCCGTAGCCGACGGCGGCCGAGAGCATGGCGGCCACCAGCGGCCGGTCGTGCAGCACCAGTTGCCAGGCGCTGGCGGCGGCCGGGTGAGGCGTGGCGGCATGCGTCTGGACACCGGCAGGGCCAGGCTGGCGGGTGTCGTCGTCCCGGGTGCGTATGGGCAGGATGGTGAGCGCGTGCAGCACGGCCAGCCCGGCAAAGGCGGCGTAGCAGAGGGCAAAGTCCTGGATGCCTGCCCATTCTTTCAGACTGTTGACCAGGCTGGGGCCGGTAAAGGCGGCCACCACGCCACCGGCGATGACCAGGGACATGGCGCGGGGCTTCAGCGTGGTGGACAGGCCGTCCGTGGCGGCAAAGCGCGAGAAGTTGGCCACGGCGATGTATAGCCCCAGCAGGGCATGCGAGACGATCAGCAGCCCGAACGAGCGGTCCTGCACGGCCAGGTAGCCGGTGATGCCGGCGAGAGCCAGTGGCAGCGTCGCCGCCAGAAAGATGCGCTTGCGGCCATGGCGGCGCATCAGTCGCGCCACCGGAAGCGTGGCCAGCATCACCACCAGGAACTGGCTCCCATAGGGCAGGGTGGCCATCCATGGCCGCGGGGCCACCACGGCACCCACCAGGGCGGCAATGGTAACGGCCATCACGGCCGTGGTCAGGTTGACGGACTGGGCGATGAAGTACAGCCACGTGCGGGCGGGCAGGCGAGCGGACATGGGGTGTGCAGGATGAAAGCTTCTCGATGGGACGTGCGGTTAACGACAGGCTGACCACGGAAGTCGGGCTGACCGCGAAACCGCGCCGATCAGGTTCCGGCGTCCCTGATGGATGGGGATGCTACTGGCAGCTCTCCGCGATTTCGTCAGACAGTCGTCATCTGTTTGTCAAACAGTTGCAGCAAAGTGCCCGGACAGTCGTGGACAGTCGTGCCGCGTCTGCGGGTGCCGATGCCGGTACAGCCACGGATGCCGGGCTTTCCCGCCTGAACAGGCCTGGCCATGAGCGGCGTCCTTTGTCGGGTTGCGAACGCGGCAAGTGTCTGAGCCCGGTGGCAGAATCAGCGCTTTCTTGCGCGTAGGAGCAGGTCATGGCATTCGTCGATCAGATCCGCCAGCGTCTGGCCGATGGCCAGTGGGCCAGCGGCGAGCGGCTGCCGTCGCTGCGGCAGATGGCGCAGCGCGAGCAGCTCAGCCTGCACGCCGTGGCCAGCGCCTATGCGCAGCTGGTCAGCGAGGGGCTGCTGGAGGTGCAGCATGGGCGTGGGTACTACGTGTCGCCTCCGGCCAAAGGTTTGCTTGCCACGCCGCCGGGCATGTCCTCCGCATCGCAGGACGCCGCGCCAGCCGGGCAGACGGCCCTGTTCCGGTTGCTGCAGGCGGGGCCGGGACATCTGAAGCTGGGCTGTGGCTGGCTGCCGTCGGAATGGCGGGACACCGAGGCCCTGGCGGCAGGTGTGCGCAAGACGGCGCGGATGGGGCAGCGAACGTTGACGGATTATGGGGACATCCAGGGCCATGTGCCGCTGCGCCATCAGCTGGCGGTGCATCTGCGCCGCACCACGCGCATCGACGTGCCGCCCGAGCAGCTGCTGACGACGGTGGGGGCCACCCAGGCGCTGGATCTGGTGATCCGCCTTCTGGTGCGCCCGGGTGACCGGGTGCTGGTGGACGAGCCCTGCAACGGTTCCCTGGTGCGCCTGGTGAGGCTGGCCGGGGGCACGCCTGTGGGGGTGCGGCGCAACGCGGACGGGCCGGACCTGCAGGCGCTGGATGAGGCACTGAAGGATGGGCAGCCCTGCCGGCTCTTCATCTGCAACAGCACCTTTCACAACCCTACCGGAGGCACGCTGTCGGCGCGCACGGCTTTCGGGGTGATGAAGCGGGCTGCCGAGCACGGCTTTCTGGTGGTGGAGGACGATGTCTATGGGGACTTCCATCCCGAGCGCCGCCAGACGCTGGTGGAGCTGTCGGGGCTGGAGCACGGCATCTACATCGGCAGCTTCTCCAAGTCACTGTCGGCGTCGCTGCGCATCGGCCATGTCGTGGCCAGCCCGGAGATCATCGGCCGGTTGACCGAGCTGAAGCTGATGACCACGGTGGCGGTACCAGGCTTCTGTGAACGCTTCGTCAACACCATCCTGGTGGACGGCTCCTATGCACGGCACATGCGGGAGCTGCAGCGCCGGATGCTGAAGCACCAGAAACAGGCCCAGCGACGGCTGGCCGCGCTGGGCTGGCAGTGCGCCACGCAGCCTGACGGGGGCATGTTCCTGTGGATCCGGCATCCGCAGCTGGAGGACCTGTCGGCCTTCATCGCCGCGCTGGCCCGCCATGGGATCCTGCTGCTGCCGGGCTCGGCCTTTGCCGTGTTGCAGGATTTCCGGGCCTGGACGCGGATCAACGTCACGCACCTGACAGATGAGGCGGTGTCGCGGATGGCGGCGTGCATGCGTGACGTAGGGGTCTGAGGATGCACAAACCTGCCTTCGGGCAGGGTATTGCATTGGATTCCCATTCGCTAACGTTCTATCATTCGAGAATTCGTCGCCGTCCCTTTCCCTGTCTTTCACCAGAAGGTTCTTTCATGAAGGCATTCCGGGTTTCTTCCATGGTTGCGCTGGCCGTTGCCGCCGCGCTCTCGGGTTGCGCCGCCACGCAGGATGCCGCGCAGTCCGCCGTCAGCAGCGTCAAGTCGTTGGCAGGCCAGGCACAGGTCACCCGCCAGGCGGTGGCGCCGGCGCTGTATGAAGTGGCCTACTCGCCCAGCCAGGACGTGGTCTACGTGGTGTCGGCCGGTGGTTTCGGGCCGGATGCGCCGGCTTCCAAGGTACTGCGCCTCGATCCGAAGACGCTGGACGTGAAGGGCGAGATCCCCCTGTCCGTCAACGGCTTCGGGCTGGTGCTGGATGATGCCGCGCACCGCCTGTACATCACCGATACCCGTGCCGGCTCGCTGACGGTGCTGGATGTGGCCAGCGACACCGTGGTGGGCACGGTGGCGCTGAATGAAGCGCCGGATGCCGTTTCCAGCCAGACACCTGCCAAGGCTTCCCAGGCAGCCAGGGCTGCGAAGGCCTCCCGGGCAGGCAAGAGCGCCAAGCCCGCTGATGAGGACAAGGATGGCGTGTACAAGTACCGCGAGGTGGTGCTGGACCACACGCACAACCGTCTGTATCTGCCGGGCATGAGCCTGGAGGCGGGTAGCGACGGGGTGCTGAAGGTGGTTGATGCCCATACGCTGAAGGTGCAGAAGGTGGTGCCGGGTCTGGGCTTCGGAACCACCGGCATTGCGCTGGATGAGACTGCCGGCAAGCTGTACGTGTCCAACCTGGTCGGTCAGCTCTTCGTGGTGGATACGGGCACGCTGGCCGTCACCGGCAAGTTCGAGGTGGCCGCCGATCAGCTGCTGAACCTGGCGGTGGACCGTGCGGCAGGCCAGGTGCTGGCCGTGGATCAGGGCATGGCCCGTCTGGACGAGAAACGCCAGCAGGACGGCATTGCCTACACGCCGCGTGGCAAGGGCAACCAGGTGGTGGCCATCGACCCGGCCAACGGGCAGGTCACCCGCAACATTGCTGTCGGCACGCAGCCGGTGGCCCTGCTGCTGGATGCCGAGCGCAACCGCCTCTACGTGTCCAACCGTGATTCGGGCAATGTCTCGATCATCGATGCCCGTACCGGCCATCTGCTCAAGTCCGTGGACCTGCAGCGCCACCCCAACAGTCTGACGCTGAACCCGAAGACGGGGGAGGTGTACGTGACGATCAAGAACGCCCGTGATGTCGCGCGCGGCAGCAATGAGAGCGTGGCCCGGATCCAGTATTGATTCCAACTGCCCGGCATGAGGCCGGGACAACATGAGGTCGGGCTGCCTGCAGGATCAAGGGCGGTCCGGACCAGAAGCCGGAGAGGGATCTTTCCGGTTTCTCCAGGCCCGGGAGGTTGCAGCCCGGCCAGTATGCAACTGGCATTTTCCCGGTGCCAGGTACCCAATCCCTTTGTGACATAAACAGGAGACCTGTCCATGAAATCCTTCCCCAAGTCTTTCCGTACCCCTTCCTTCCTGGCGCTGGCCGTGGCGGCGGCGCTGGCAGGCTGCGCTGCCACGCAGGATGCCGGTCATTCGGCCATGAACATGGTCAAGTCGGCCACGGGCCAGGCCCAGGTCGTTCGGCAGGACGTGGCGCCGGCGCTCTATGAAGTGGCCTATTCGCCCAGCGAGGATGTGGTCTATGCCGTTTCGGCGGGTAACCCCAAGGATCCGGCTTCCGGCGTGAAGTCGAAGCTCTTCAAGCTGGACCCCGAGACGCTGGCCGTGAAGGCGGAAATCGAGCTGCCCAAGCCCGGCTATGGCCTGACGCTGGATGACGAGGCGCATCGCCTCTATATCGTGGACACCCGTGGCGGCACGCTGATGGTCTTCGACACCACCGCGAGCCAGGTGACGTCCTCGGTGACCATGCCGCCCGTGCTGGATGCGCAGGGCAAGCCCGAGAAGATCGAGTACCGCGAGATCGTCGTGGACAAGGCCAACAACCGGCTGTACCTGCCCGCCATGTCCTATCACGACAGCAAGCTGCAGGTCGTCAACCTTGAGACCCTGACGGTCGAGCGCACCATCCCGGGCTTCAACTTTGGCGCCACCGGCATCTCGATGGATTCGGGCGCCGGCAAGCTGTATGTCTCCAACCTGATGGGGCAGCTCTTTGTCGTGGACATCGGCACGCTGGCCATCACCGACCGCTTCGAGGTGCAGGGCGACCAGCTCCTGAACCTGGTGGTGGACCACGACAACAAGCGCCTGCTGGCCGTGGATCAGGGCTTCGACCGCCTGGATGTGGTTCGCAAGGAGCGGGGCGGCCTCAACTATCAGACGCGCACCCAGGGCAACCAGGTGCTGGCCCTGGATCCGTCTAGCGGCAAGGTGCTGCAGAACATCAAGGTGGGCACGCAGCCGGTGGCCATGCTGCTGGACGCACCGCGCAATCGCCTGTATGTGAGCAACCGTGTCTCGAGCAACATCTCGGTCGTGGATCCTCGCACCGGCCAGGAGATCAAGACCATCGACCTGCCCACGCACCCGAACAGCTTCGCACTGAACCCCAAGACCGGCACGGTTTACGTGACGGTGAAGCTGCCCAAGGAAAAGACGATGACCGACAAGGAAAGCGTGGCACGCATCAGCTTCTGATGCAGGCCTGATGGTCCGTCCGTCCGGTGCGCTGGTGCCGCCGGGCGGAATGGCGTGCCTGGCGCGGCACAATGTCACGCTGGCGCACGCAGTGCGCACTTATGATCAGCCTCTTTCCTGAAGGAGCGATCATGGTGCGCATGCGTCCGGTTTCAATGATTCTTGCATCGGCTTCGCTGGCCGTGCTGCTGTCGGCCTGCGGCAGCGACATCCATCCGGGCGATCAGACGGCGCAGGCGCCTTCAGCCAATACCGGCAGCACGGGCAACAACAATATTGCACCGAATGCCTCCGGTTACTGGCAACTGGCAGGACGAATCTTCCAGCGCAGTGGCCAGTCCGAACAATCGACGGTGGACGTGAATGACCACGTCGAATCAACCCTTGAGATCCATGGGCGAATTCCGCCGGCCACACCGGTAAATGGTGCTGCGGGTTCGGCTTCCGCAGTCACGACGAGTGGCACGCCGGTGGCCACCGAGACGCTGGACAGCCTCCTGCGGGTGGAATTCACTGGCCGAACCGCAGGTACCTATCAGATCACTACCGACGCAAACCGCTTCCGGAATGCCGGTCGCCAGGCGCGTCTGGCCGTGCTGCGGGTGGCCGTGCGTGACACCACTACCCGGCAGGAAACCAGCTACATCGCCACCGCTGGCACCATCGAAGTGACGCTGGGGGCAGATCGCAAGTTCCATGTCCGCAGCGTAGTCGACCTACCGGTGCGGCAGCTGAGCATCTCGCAGGCTGCTGGCGGCGTGACGGCCATGCCGGCGCAGACGCAACTGTCCATCCGGGACTGACGCCGCAGTTTGCAAAAAGAAGCTCTGCCGCCGGATGAGTCATCCTGCGACAGCGCTTCGTCGTGAACCCGATATCCAGCCACCCACGGGGTGGCCGGAAACGGATCAGATCACTTGGCGGCGTAGCGGCTGATGTGATCGCCCTGCGGATCGTTCAGGCCGCGTGCCTTGTTCACGCTCCACACCGTGCCCTTGCCGTCGGTGAAGACGTGGTTTGCATACGAACCACCGGGCAGGTTGGCCACCAGGTTACCGTTCACATCCACCACGGCCACCGAGTCACTGCCGCGGTTGGCCACGTAGGCCAGCTTGCGCACCGGCTCCCAGACCACGGCCAGCGGGCCGGCACCGACCTTCACGTCAGCCTTCAGCTTGCCATCGGTGGCGTCCAGGATCTGCAGGTTGTCGGTGCCCTGCGAGACAACGAACAGCAGTTTCTCTTCCGGTGCATAGGCGATGCTGATGGCGCCCTTGGCCCCTTTCAGGTTGTAGACCTTCTCGATCTTCTCGGTGGGCTCGTCGATCACGTAGACCTGGTCGGTGGTGGACACCACGAACAGCTTGCCGCCGTCCTGGTCCAGCGCAAAGCCCAGCGGGGCCGGCGGGGTCTTGGTGCGGGTCGGTGACTCCAGCGTGAGGTTGACCTTGTGTTCCAGCGTCTGGGTGTCGAACACGCTCACGTAGTTCTTGCCGTGGGCGGCCACATAGGCCCGATGACGCGGACCATCGACCAGCACGCCGTGGTTGTGCGGGGCCAGCTTGTCCGGGAACTGCTTGACCAGCGACAGGTCGTCCTGCTTGTACACGGCCACCGCGCCTGTGCGCGTGTTCCCCGTCCAGACGGTGCCGGTGGTGTCATCGACGGCCACGCCGTAGACCGCTTCCAGGCCCTTGCCGGTCGAATCGGCCGGCGGCGTGACCTGGTGTTCGATGGCCAGCGAGCTGGGGTTGACCTTCATCAGGCTGGACTGCTTGACGGGCGCACGACCCACGGCCGAAGTCACGTACACGGCATGACTGCGGGCACTGTAGGCACCCTGGTACAGACCGGGGTTCAGCGGTGCGCGGGAGATATGGTAGGCGTTGACGCCCGTGAACGGCAGCTTGGGCGAGATCTTGAAATCCAGAATCTCGGCATAGCCGGGGTTCACCGTCTGCACCACCACGGGGTGGATGCCCACCGGCGACTCGGGCGGAATCTCCACCTGACCGGCAATGCGGCCTTCGGCGTCGACACTCAGGATGGCCTGGGTGGTGATGGTGGCGCCATCACTCAGCAGCTGAACCTGCTGGCCCGGCTTGAAGCCACTGCCAGTCACGTCCACGGTCTCACCCGGATAGGCAACGCCCGTCACCGAAACGCGGCCGGTATAGTCCGGATCGACCGGGTGGGTAAGGCCGCGTGCCTGCACGCCGACGCTGAACGACAGTGCGGCCAGGGCAACGGCAAGCGCCGTGCCTTTCAGGCGGGTGCTGGTGCGAATATCAATAGAAGACTTTCTCATTAAAGTTCTCCGATACACGAAGGGGACAAGACATCATCGAGGGAATCACACAGAGAGCCGCCCTACGGTGGCGTGCACGATGGGATGGTGCCCTGGGCCGCACGCCGTCTGGTGGCGCGTTCCTGAGAAACAGAAGCCGGGAAGGCCCCGCCTGGTTGCAGGATGGGCAGCAAAGCGCTGACCGTGGAAAGAAAACCAGACACTGTCTTACGGAACGTGGTGGATTGTATATGGTTTCTAAGAATGAGGATGATTAACGATACTGTTAGTGGGGAGTTGTAACCATGTTGACAGTGTGGTGCAGAACCGGGTAAATGCGGACGTCAGGCAGGGCGTGCGGCCTGTCAGACGATCACGCCGGGATCCCGACGACAGTGCCGGATATTGAATGCATCCAGGAAGCGGAACTCGTGTGACGGCCATGCAACCAACATCGGTGCGGATGTCGTGCAGAATCCATGTCCATGAAGATGTTTCATGGAAGCCATCTCGTGCAACTGAGGAAACCCGCATGAGCCATTCCTACCAGGTGATATTCGAGAACAATCGGGAATGGGCCGAGCACAAGAAGGAACTTGACCCCGACTATTTCCGACGCCTGTCGCGTTCTCAGAATCCTTCCTACCTGTACATCGGCTGTTCGGACAGCCGTGTGGCCGTCGAGGAGCTGATGGGGCTGGAGCCGGGCGAGGTGTTCGTCCATCGCAACGTGGCCAATCTGGTCATCGGCATGGATCTCAATGTCTCGTCGACCATCGAGTATGCGGTCAGCCATCTGAAGGTGAAGCACATCATCATCTGCGGCCATTACAACTGCGGAGGTATCCGGGCCGCCATGCTGCCCCAGGACCATGGGCTGATGAATCCATGGCTGCGCAACATCCGCGATGTCTACCGGCTGCACAAGGACGAGCTTGATGCCATCGAGGACGAGCACCAGCGCTACGACCGTCTGGTCGAGCTGAACGTGCAGGAGCAGTGCATCAATGTCATCAAGATGGATTGTGTGCAGGCGCGCTACGTGGCTGACGGCTATCCGATCGTGCATGGCTGGGTGTTCAACCTGCGCAATGGCCGGCTCATCGACCTGGATATCGATTTCGCGCACCTGATGGACGACATCCAGAAGATCTACGACATCACGGATTCGCACTGGGTGGTCAATCAGCGCAAGGTGGGCTGAAACAGGGCGGCAACGGCCTGCACTTCGTCATCGTGCGCTCGTCCGCCAACCCCATTGAAGGCGCCACGCACAGGATTCACTCGGACGTCCCGCTTCGGAATCGTTCGCTCACCAGCGAGCGCAGCCACTGGTGGGCCGGGTCACGATGCAGGCGCTCCGGCCAGAGCATCAGCATCTCGAAGCCGGGGATCTCAAGGGGGGCAGACACCATCCCGACACCGGGGTGATTGCCCGCCAGGCGTTCCGGCGCCATGGCCACCAGGTCAGTGCTGGCCAGCACATGCAGCAGCGACAGGAAGTGGGGGACCGACAGCACGACGTTGCGCTGCAGGCCGACCTCAGCCAGTGCCCGGTCGGTGGCACCCTGAAAACCGCCACCATCGTGCGAGACGATGGCATGTTCCAGACGACAGAACCGGGCCAGCGTGGGGCGCCGCTTCAGGACCGGGTGCCCCGCACGGGCGGCCAGCACGTAGCGTTCATGGAAAAGGCTGCGGCGTCTCAGGTGAGGCGGCGCTTCGGCAGTGATGTGGAAAGCTAGATCGAAGTCATCCTGCCGAGCGCGCTGTGACAGGAGCGGGGGCGAGAGCTGGTGGATGGCCAGGCGCATGCCGGGAGCCTGCTCTCGAAGCCGGGGCAGGATGGGTTGCAGGACCGTCATCAATGTGTAGTCGGTGGCGACGAGCTGCCAGGTGTGGTGCGCCGTGGCAGGGTCGAAGGGCTCCGGAGGCGCGACGGCCTGGCCCAGGGCATGCAGCGCATCATGCAGCGGGATGCGTAGCTGTTTGGCACGCGCCGTGGGCTGCATGCCCTGCGGGCCGGGCAGCAGAAGCGGGTCATCAAGCAGCTCGCGCAGACGGGCCAGCTGCATGCTGACGGTAGGCTGTGCCAGGTTCAGGAGCTGGGCGGTGCGGGTGACATGCCGTTCTCGCAGCAGGGTGTCGAGCGTGACGAGCAGATTCAGGTCGATGCGGCGCAGGATGCCGTGAAGGGGGCGAGGCCCGGAATCAGGGGCGTTCATGGTTCAGGTGGGGGCGAAACCTGGGGCAGTGATCAGGGTGTTCGGACAGATTCCGGTCCGGAGAAATGGGGGCATTCCGCGAGCCCGCTGCGTGCCGTGATGGGCGGCGCGAGGGATGGGACCTGTCGCTCCTGAGGGACGGGAACTTTCGCTGCCAGGAGGATGGAACCTGTCGGAGAGGGGACTGAGGCCTGCGCGGAATGCGTCGTGACAGCGGCATGATATCGTCATTGGCGATGACGGATATCGCAAGAATTCATTTCTGTTATGCCCCATTTCTCCCTATCGTGGCCTGGGTCGCCGTGGGGCCACTTCGGCCGAGAGGCGCATGAATGGAGAATCGGGCATGGAAAGGATCGAAAAGCCGTTGATCACCGTGGTGGGTGCCACCAGCAAGCAGGGGCGCAGCGTGGTGAACTCACTGATGCAAAGCCGGCGTTTCCGGGTACGGGCGCTGACGCGCAGGAAGGATTCGCCACAGGCGATCCAGCTTCAGAAAGCCGGTGCAGAACTGTGGGAGGTTGATCCCCATCGGAATCCGGATACGCTGGTGCAGGCGTTCGAGGGATCGGCCGGCGCGTTCCTGATGACGCCACCATCGATGCCAGGGCACGACGATGAGCGGATGCTGGGCCGCCAGCTGGCCAATGCTGCAGCGGCGGCAGGCGTGGGGCACATCGTGTTCAGTACCCTGGAGAATGTCGAGCAGCGCTCGGGCGGCACGAAGTACGCGCCGCATTTCACCGACAAGGCGGAGGTGGCCGACCACATCCGTGGTCTGGGTGTCCCGCATACTTTCGTGATGCTGGCCTTCTTCTACACCAATCTGCTGGAATACTACGTGCCAAGGATGGAGGGCGACACGCTGCTGATGCCGATCTATCTGCCGGAGGATTTCCGGGCGCCCTTCGTGGATCCGCTGACGGCCACCGGGCCTGCCGTTCTGGAGATCCTGTCGAATCCTGAGCACTACCAGGGCAGGACGATGCCAGTGGTGGGCGAGATGATCTCGCCGCGCGAGATGGTTGAAGCGTTCCAGCGGGTGACAGGCGTGAAGGCCGAATACCGCAACGCCTACACGCGCGGTGGCCTGTTGCAGTACTTCCCGCAGTTTGCCGAGAATCCGCTGCTGGTGGAGGAACTGCTGGGCATGGTCAGCCATGCGGTCGAACATGGCTACTTCGATGCGTCGCTGGACCTGGAATGGAGCCGGAAGGTGAACCCGGACATGCTCGACTGGGAGGGTTTCCTGCACCGCACCGGGTGGCGCGGACAGCAGATGTCATTCGGCGCCTAGGCGATCCTCGTCCTGGCCGATCCTCGTTCGGGGCTTGCAGCTATCGGGGAATGCCAAGGAGCAGGTTGCCCGTGTGCCCACGGAACGGATGCGCACCTGTTCGAGGCATGAAAAAAGCCGGCACAGGCATGAACCTGTGCCGGCCTGTCTGCCGGAGGCGAGGAGGAAGGCTGTCAGCCTGCTGCCTTGCCGGGCCGGGTGTGGTTCACGGGGGCAGGCAGGGCCTTGGGCGATGCCTTGGCGCCTTTCTTGCCCTTGCGCGTGGAACCCGGAACAGCCTGCAGGCCGCCGCGCAGGGCGTTGAGCAGGATGGCGATGGTGCTGCCGTTGTGCAGGACCGAGGTGGCGATGGGGCTGAGCTTGCCGGTGGCGGCACCCGCCAGGATGGCAGTGTTGGCGCCGACGATGAGCTTGAAGTTGGTGTCGATCTGCTTCATCGTGCGGTTGGCAATGGCCTTGGCATCGGCCACGCGGGCGATGTCGTCTTCCAGCAGCGCGATGTCGGAGGTCAGGCGTGCCAGGTCGGCGCCTCGCTGCATGGCGATGCCGACGTGCGCACCGGCCAGGGCCGGGGCGTCGTTCATGCCGTCACCCACGAAGGCGATCTTCGCACCACTCTCGGTCAGCTCGTGCAGGATGCGGGCCTTGTCCTCGGGCATCAGCTGGGCATGGTAGGCGTCCAGACCCAGTTCACGGGCCAGCTCGGCAGCACGGACTTCATGGTCGCCCGTCAGCATCAGGATGCGCTTGACACCCAGGGTACGCAGACGCTTGAGCGTCTCGGCGGTGTTGGTGCGCAAGCTGTCCTTCAGGGCGATGATGCCCAGCAGCTTGCCGCCCAGGCCGATGTAGAGCGGGGTCTTGCCTTCGGCCTGCAGGCGCTCGATGTCCTCCTCGTGGGCACCCATGTCAATGGACTCGTGCTCTTCGAGGAAGTGGCGCGAGCCGACCACGACACGCTTGCCCTGGATGACGCTGGCCACGCCGTGGGCGGCGATGAAGTCGACATCCTCGTGCGGGAAGTGGCGGTTGCTGTGCCGGCGGGCCGCTTCGACCACGGCATGAGCCAGCGGGTGGAAGTAGTGCTCTTCCACCGAGGCGGCCAGGTCGAGCACGTCGGTGGGGTCGAACTCGGGGTCGAAGGCCAGCACGTCGGTGACGACCAGGGTGCCGGTGGTGAGGGTGCCGGTCTTGTCGAAGACGAAGGTGTCGGCCTGGGAGAGGCGCTCCAGCGCGTCGCCGCCCTTGAACAGCACGCCGTCGCGGCCGGCTGTGTACATGGCGGACTTGAAGGCGACCGGAGTGGAGAGCTTGAGCGCGCAGGCATAGTCGGCCTGCAGCACGGCGGCAGCCCGCTTCCAGTTGCGCGATACCAGCCAGGTGCTGCCGGCCAGGCCCAGGATCCAGGGCACCAGCTTGTCGGCCAGACGGTCAGCGGTGAGCTGGGTGCCACTCTTGACCTGCAGGGCGTGCTGGACGTAGTTGGCGATTCGGGCGCTGGCCGTGCCGGTACCGACATGCTCGGCGTAGATGCGGATGCGGCCTTCCTCGATGACGGTGCCGCAGAGCACGCTGTCACCCCGCTGGCGCAGCGCCGGCACGCTCTCGCCGGTCATGCTGGCCTCGTTGACGGTGGCCTCGCCGCTCAGCACGGTGCCATCGACGGGGATGACGGCGCCAGCCGCACAGATGACGGTGTCGCCGACCACCACCTGGGCGGCGTCGATCTGCAGCTCCTCGCCGTCGCGCTCGACCCAGACCGTGTCGGCATCGGGATGCAGCAGGTGCTTGAGCAGGTCGTCGGAGCGGCGGGCGATGGACTCTTCCAGGTACTCGCCCAGCGCCAGCATGAAGAGCGTGGCGTTGGCGGCCATCTGGTCGCCGCTGGCGGTGGAAATGGCCACGGCCAGCGCTTCCAGCACGTGGTTGTTGAGCCCTTCCTTGAGCAGATCCTCGATGGCGTCCTTGTACAGCGGCAGCGAGACGGCCAGCGTGGCCGGTTTTGCCAGCGGCTGGGGCACCTTGTTGGTGGTCAGCAGCAGCAGCGCGCTGGCCAGCAGGTCACCGCCGGTGGACAGCACGTTCTCGCCGGCCTTGCGCTTCTCGCAGCTGGCGGCCTGGACGGCGGCGCCGCTAGCGCCAGTGCAGACCGAGGCTGGAATGTGCGAGAGCACGCGCTGCAGCTTGGGGATGCTGGTCTTCTTGCCGTCGAACTGGATGGCGATGGAACGTGCTGCCGGGTTCAGGCGCACGCCGGTGACGCCGGGCTGGTCACGTACCACGCGTTCCAGTGCCTGAGGCGCCAGCTTGGCGCTGCCCTTGGGCAGCGTGTAGCGATAGCGGACTCGGCCGTGCGACTGGTGAGCCACATCGAGCGTCTCGAACAGCAGGGGGGCTGCGGCGTTGGAGGAAGAAGGGCGCCCTTTGGCGTCCGGCTGTTGTTCCAGGGGCATGACGTGCAATGAATGCGTGGATGGCAAGGCGTGTGGTGGGAACCGAAAGACCGGCTGGACCGGTGCATCCGACGGGTCATGGCACCGGCTGCCCTGGGGGCAGGCCGGGCCTGGGGTGGATCAGTCCTCGGCGTTTTCCTGCTCGGCCGCGACTTCGGCCTTCAGGTCGGCGATCTGCTCCTTGAACTCCTCGACGCTGCCAGCCACACCGGCGTAGAGCTTCATGCCCATGCGGATGAGCTTGGCGCGCTTCTCGGGATCACCCAGCACATAGGCGGCAGCGCCACCCAGCAGCAGACCCAGGATGAACTGTTCCGTCTGACGGTTGCCACCGAACAGGCCCGACAGACCCAGGCTTTGCCAGGCGCTGTGACCGTTGGCTTGCGTGGCATTGGGGAAGGCGCCATTGAAGTTGGCGTTGGGCGTGCTGGCATTCTGCGGGAAGCCATTGAAACCCTGCCCGTTGAATCCTTGAGCATTGAAGCCCTGGCTGTTGAAGCCTTGGCCGTTGAAGCCCTGAGCATTGAAGCCCTGACCGTTGAAACCTTGACCGTTGAAACCTTGACCGTTGAAACCCTGGCCATTGAAGCCTTGCGGGTTGAAGGCATTGCCGTAGGCAGCCTGATTGAAGCCGCCATTGCCGTAGCCGTTGTCGAAGCCCTGGTTGGGGTAAGCCTGGTTGTCGTTGGAATCCTGATCCTGGTTGTCGTTGTTCCAGGTATTGAATTGATTGTTGCGGTTCGGATACTTCTGATTTTTCTTGGCCATTTCAGTTCTCCGTCATGGACAAAGCGTGTGTTCGGGGAACAGGAGCCACCCGGGGTCCGAGCGAAAGGGTGTGAGGGCGGATCCTGGAAATCGATGTGGGCGTGCCGGGTTCAGGCCTCGTCACGCGGGGTGTGTGCCATCTGGATGTAGCGGGGGGACGCGTCTTCCTGGCTTTCCGGAGAGTCGTCGACGAGGTTGTCCACCTCGATGACTGCCGGACGGGCGGGACGATCGGCCAGCCAGCGTTCGGCGGCCAGCACGACGGCCGCGCCGGCGGCGGCCGTGAGCAGGGCTGCACCCGGCCGGGACTGGCGCAGGGCGCGGGCAGCGGCGGTACCGGCCGAGAGCGCGGCTCCGCCCTGCAGGGCCATGCGCACGGCGCGGCGGTCAAGGCGCTTGCCAGCGGATTTGCCGTCGGCGTTGCGGGCACGCTCGGCGCGTTCCTGCAGCGTGACCAGCAGGCCCGTGGTGATGCAGCCCTTGAAGAAGTCTTCCACGGCGGTGCTGCCCAGTGCCAGGGGCGGATTGCCGGGGCGCAGCGAGGGGAAGGCCTGTGCGCCCAGATTGCGCAACGTGGCGGGCACGTTGGCAGCAAGGCCGGACCCCTGGGGCGTGCGAGCCGGGGTGGGCAGGTTGGTGCCGAAGGGGGAGCCGGAACGATTGAAGGGAGTTCTCATGAAAGGTCAGTGCTGGCGAAAGGGTCAGTGCTGGCCGGCGTCGTCATTCGACCCGGATTCGGTCGAAGGCGTGGCGGAGGCTGCGGCCTGCTCGGTCTTGGGGGTCTGAGGACGCTTGCGGGGGCGACGGCGCGGTGCTGGCGTCTCCTCGGAAGCCTCGCGCGTCGCGGTGCGACGGGTGCTCTTGGGGCTGGCGCCGCCCGCCTGCGAGGTGCTGGCGCTGCGCGCGGCACGTCTGCGGGTGCCTGTCGCGCTGCGGCTGCCCTTCTTCGGTGCCGGAGCCTCCTCGTGCGGGGCGGGCAGCAGCAGGGCGCTGGCGTCTTCATAGGCGCTGTCGGCGTCGCCAGCGTGGGCGGCGCTGCGGCGATGCAGCTTGTCCGCCACCTTGCGACGCATTTCGGCGCCGGTCTCGCGCACGGTGTCCAGACCGTCGCTGGCTTTCTGTTTCAGCGTGTCGCCAGCCTGACGGATCTGGCTGCCGGCCTTCTTGAGGCCTTGCTGAACGGTCTTGCTGCGCACGAGCTGGGTGGCGGCGGCGCCTGCGGCGGCGCCGATGATCAGGGGCAGGATGGGAAGCATGGTTCAGTTCTCCGGGTCATGGGAGGGAGACCAGGCGGCATCGGTGGAATCGTCCGTTTCGTCCGGATGGTCGGAAGGCGCGGCCTGGCCGCTGCAGTCGCAGGCGGCGGCGCAGGCGGCGCGCTGTTCGCGCAGGATGCGGGCGTGGCGCCCACCCTGCACGGCCAGGCTGCCGACGACGGCGCCGGCCACCAGCATGGGGTGGGCCGCGCGCAGTACGGTGCCTGTGAAGCCCAGAACGCCCCCCTGACGGGTGAGCAGGGCAAAGAATGCTTCCATGGCGTCACCGATGACGCCATGGCTGACATGGGCCTGCGCCGGGTCGATGCCCTGGGCCGCATGCAGGCGCTCACGGTCGACGGCAGCCTGCCAGGCGCGTTGCAGCGCGGGCAGATCACGGGTGAGCAGGTCGGACTGCAGACGTTCGAACTCGCGGCGCAGCGTGGGGTCGGGGGTGAGGGTGACCAGCTGCTGATAGACGCCGGCGCTGTTGAACGTGCCCTGCATGGCGCGCTCCAGGCTTTCACGCCAGCCGGTGACCAGGGGCTCCGGGGTGGGCGAGGACAGGACCGGGAGCGGAACACCGAACTGCTGGTACAGGTTGCCCAGCAGCGTGATGCGCTGGGCGGTGCTGTCGAGCAGGGTCTGCAGAGGCGCCTGGTTGCCGTGGGTGGCCGCGGCCGACGTGTAGAAGGCCCAGGAGGCCTGCTGTTCCTGCAGGGCGACAGCGAGGATCGGGCCGGGGCCACCGTAGGCCAGGTCAGGGCGCGGCATGGCGAAGTTGTTCATGGGCTTCATCCAGAATGGTTCGCAGGGTCTGCGCCGCGGGCGTGTCGGCATTGGCCAGCAGATCGGGCCACGCGGCATTCGGGATCACGGCGGGATCGTATTCGATGGTGCAGGAACGTGCCAGCAGGTTCCAGCTGATGTTCTTCACGCCCCGGATGCGGCGCAGGGCCGTGGTGATGGCCTCCGACCGGCCTTCGGGCCCCTCGAAGCTGACGCCATTGAGGGCGCCCTTGCCGAGCTTGAGACGCAGGCGACCGGGCACCTGATGGGCGATGGTGAGCCAGGGACGGAAATGCGCGAGCACGACGCCCGGCGGCGTCTGCGGGGTGAAGGTGACGGGGGTATCGGCAGCCATGTGTGTGCAGTTACGGACGACGGCCGCGAGGATACGGAAAGGCAGGCCGCCATGGGCGGAATTGTGCCTGATTTCTTGCGAACGTGCAGTCTTTCTTTGTTAATCTGCCGTGATGACGCCCGCTTCATTTCATACATGCAGTCGCTGACGCATTCGCATTTTCATGCACTTCCGAAAATCATTGAAACAACGATAAAACGTAGGCGAAGGCTACAGAAGCCGGCACGCGGCACGGTGCGCCGGATGATCATTTCCGGCATGGAAAGACCATGGTCCCAGGGCAGGTACCGGCCGACTGTTCCGGCCGGCCGGAGAAACCGAAGGGAGGATCAGAGTCCCTCGGGGCGGACATAGCCGGGGAAGTGCTGGTCCAGGGCCTGGCGGAAGGCTTCGGAACGGAAGGCCTTCTTCAGGTCCTGGGCCCAGGCGGCGTTCTGGTTGGCCTGGCGCACGGCCACCACCTGCTGGTAGGCAACCGGGGGCTTTTCCAGGGTCAGGGCGCGGGTGAAGTCCAGGCCGGCGGCCGTGGCGTAGTTGCCGGGCACGATGGCCAGCGTGGCATCACCCACGGTACGCGGCAGCTGGGCGGCTTCCACCGGCACGAAGCGCAGCTTCCTGGGGTTCTCGGCCACATCCCGGGTGCCCACACGCAGCGGGTCGATGCCCCCCTTCAGCGTGATGAGACCCTGCTGGGCCAGAAGCTGCAGGGCACGTGCCAGGTTGGCAGGGTCGTTGGGCAGCGTCACGCTGTCCCCTTCCTTAACGTCGGAAAACTTGCCTACCCTTTCCGAGTAGATGCCCATGGGGGCCGTGGTGCTGGGCACCAACGCCACGAGGTCCAGCTTGCGGTCCTCGGCAAAACGCTTCAGGTAGGTGATGTGCTGGAACAGGTTGGCGTCAAGCGAGCCTTCGGCCAGCGCCAGATTGGGCTGGATGTAGTCGTTGAACTCGATCAGCTTGACGGTGTAGCCGTCTTTCTCCAGCTGGGGCACGACAGCCTTCTTCAGCACGTCGTAGTTGTAGCCGGCCGTGGCGCCCAGAACCAGGTGCGTGTGGGCGGGGTCGGCGGCCTGGGCATGCCCGATCGGGAGCAGCAGGGTGGCCGATGCGATGACGGCGGACAGCGCGGCACCGACGAGGCGGCGACGGACAGGGGTGTGCATGACGCATTCTCCGGGAAAATGATTCGGTCCCGGCGATATTAGCGCCAGCCCGCCGAGCTGAATGCCAAGGATGGCTCCATATGCGTCAGACGCATATCGTCATGCGTTTTCTGTCATGGCATGCGGGCGTTGCCCGGCATGCCATGGATGTCGCACGTCAGAGGATGGCCGTCAGGAAGGTGATGCCGCCCAGGATGAAGCCCGGAGCGTTGGAGATGGTGACGGGCCAGTCACGCCCTTTCTTGAAGAGGGCGTAGATGACCCAGAGCAGGCCGTTGACGCAGGCCACGGCCGGCTGGATGGGGGTGCCCTTCTGGCCGGCCAGGTTCATCTGGATCTGCGGCAGGTAGGCCACGTACATGCCAATGGCGGTGATGGTGGCGATGATGCCCAGGATGCTGGCGGCTTTTGCAGAGAGTTTCATGGCGTCCGTCCCTCAGAGTGCGGTCCAGAAGGTGATGAGGCCCAGCACGATGCCGGGTGCGTTGGCCAGCGCCACCGGGATGTCGCGCTGCGGCTTGAACAGCGCGTAGATCACCCACAGGGTGCAGTTGATGGCGGCCACCAGCGGCTGCAGGGCGCTGCCTTTCTGTCCCGCCAGGTTCATCTGGATCTGGGGGATGTAGGAGACGTACATCGAGACGGCCGTGATCGTGGCGATGGTGGCCAGGACCTGGGTCTGCCGATCGGTCAGTTGCATGGGGAGGGTTCCGTGGGGGAGGGGAGGACGGTGTCTTTCTGCCAGGCTTGTCGGCCTGTGACACACAATCATCAATATAACCTCACGGCAGGCAAGGCAGTGCGCTTGACCCTGAATCTCGTTGCAAGGTGGATGGAAATCATTGGCCGGGATGATGGACCGACGTTCAATGGTCCAATTCGGAAAACCGTGCTGCCAGGGTTCTTGTTGGAAGGAAGGACCGTGTCGCCGGTCATGGGACACGCCAGGGAGCACGGGCAGAGGGCATGTGCAGAGGGCATGTGCAGAGGGCATGTGCAGAGGGCATGTGCAGAGGGCATGCGCCGCGTTGAGGAACAATCCTTGGCGTCAAAAGCCGGGCATATCTGAAAATCTCATGATCGAATGGCCTGCTTCATCGTTTTTCGCATATCCATGCGCCTAGAATCCGCCACATGGATTGGTCCTACGTGCAGGAAATCATTCCGCGCTTTGTCCAGGCGGCACTGGTGACGCTGAGGCTCTCGGCCTGGGGCGTGAGCCTGTCGTTGCTGCTGGGCCTGGCCGTGGCGCTTGTCACCAGCTACCGGGTGCGTCCCTTCGACAGGCTGGCGCGCGACTACATCGAACTGTCGCGCAACACGCCGCTGCTCATCCAGCTTTTCTTCCTGTACTACGGGCTGCCCAAGATCGGCATTCACTGGGATGGCTTTACCTGCGGGGTGATTGCTCTCACCTTCCTGGGCGGCAGCTACATGGCCGAGGCACTGCGGGCCGGCCTGCAGGCTGTGCCCCGCGGACAGGTGGAATCGGCGCGCGCCATCGGGCTGAAGCGTGCCCAGGTGCTGTGGCATGTGGTGCTGCCGCAGGCACTGGCCATCGCGCTGCCGGCACTGACGGCCAACGCGCTCTTCCTGGTGAAGGAAACCTCGGTGATCAATGCGGTGTCGGTGGCCGAGCTGCTGTTCGTCACCAAGGACATCATCGGCACCGACTACATGACCAACGAGGCGCTCTTCATGCTGCTGGTGTCGTACCTGGTGCTGCTGCTGCCGCTGTCGTGGCTGGCGGCATGGGTGGAGAAACGGATGCGGAGGGCGGAATATGGCGGCGCTTGAGGTGCTGCTCTCAGGGCAGAACGTGCCGCGGCTGCTGCACGGACTGTGGCTGACGCTCTACATCTCGGTGATCTCGGTGGCGGCATCGGCGCTGCTGGGCACGGGGCTGGGTCTGTTGATGCGCAGCGGGAGTGCTGCAGTGCGCGCCGGTTGCCGCCTGTATCTGGAGACGATCAGGATCGTGCCGATCCTGGTGTGGCTGTTCGTGCTGTACTTCGGGCTGCCCACCTGGACGGGCTGGCACGTGGATGCCCTGTGGGTGTGCGTGGGCGTGTTCTCGCTGTGGGGCACAGCCGAGATGGGAGACCTGGTGCGCGGAGCGCTCTCGTCGCTGCCGCCACATCAGCGCACCTCGGCACTGGCCCTGGGGCTCACGCGGGCGCAGGTGTTCCGGTACGTGGAGGCACCGCAGGCCCTGCGTCGGGTGCTGCCGGGGGCCATCAACCTGTTCACGCGGATGGTCAAGACCACGTCGCTGGCCGCGTTGATCAGCGTGATGGAAGTGGTGAAGGTGGGACAGCAGATCATTGAACGTTCGCAGATGATCGAGCCGAAGGTGCCGACGGCCTCGTTCTGGATCTATGGGCTGATCTTCCTGCTGTATTTCCTGGTGTGCTGGCCGCTGTCATGGTGGGCCGCACGGCTGGAACGACGCTGGGCGGCATGACAGGGCGAGGATCGACACCCTGCACCGGGCGCCGCGGGCTGGCCGCGCGGTCGGTGCATGGCACGCAAGGTCAGGGCCCGGAGAACGTGAGGCAAGGGGCGCAGGAACGGGACGGGAGAACGTGAAGGATGAGGCACGAGGAAGAAACACATCGCGCCACGCAGGGCAATGAGTCCGCGGGCGATGAGTCCGGCGAGGCACTGCTGACGCTGCATGGCGTGCACAAGCGCTATGGTGAGGTCGTGGCGCTGCATGGCATTGATCTGACGCTGCACCGGGGCGAAGTGGTGGTGATCCTGGGGCCGTCGGGCTGCGGCAAGAGCACGCTGCTGCGCACCATCAACGGCCTGGAACCGATCCAGGGTGGCGAGATCAGCATGGCGGGGGTGGGCGTCTTTGGCCGTGACGTGTCGTGGGATCAGGTGCGCCAGAAGGTGGGCATGGTGTTCCAGAGCTATGAACTCTTTGCCCACATGAACGTCATCGACAACATTCTGCTGGGGCCGCTGAAGGTACAGAAGCGTGACCGTGCCGAAGCCGAGGCCGAAGCGGACCGGCTGCTGGAGCGGGTGGGGCTGCTGGCACGCAAGCAGGCCTGGCCGCGCGAGCTGTCGGGCGGTCAGAAGCAGCGCATTGCCATCGTGCGGGCATTGTGCATGAACCCGGAAGTGATCCTGCTGGACGAGATCACGGCGGCGCTGGATCCGGAAATGGTGCGAGAGGTTCTGGACGTTGTGCTGGAGCTGGCGCGCGAGGGCATGAGCATGATCATCGTCACCCACGAGATGGGTTTTGCCGAGAAGGTGGCGGACCGGATCGTGTTCATGGACCAGGGACGGATCATTGAGGAAGGAGCACCCGCCGCGTTCTTTGCCCGGCCGCAGACCGAACGGGCCCGGGTGTTTCTGAACGGGCTGGACTATTGAAGAAAAGGCCGACGCCGAAGGCGGATGGGTGACGGCGTTTGGCGTGTGGCGATCTGACGTTCGACACTCTGGCGGTGTTCCGGCTCTGGAAGGGGCATGGACGATGGATGTTGTGGGGCACGGTAGCGTCGTGCCTCAAGTTTTAGAAGCAAGGGCGGTATGAACCGTGCCGCTTGTCTGAGTGGTAAGTATCCGAAACAACCTGGAAAGGAAAGACATCATGAAATTTGCATTCAAGCCGGTACTGATGGCCGCCCTGCTGGCGGCCGGTGTGGTGAGTGGCAGCCATGCGATGGCGGCTGATGACGGGCTGGCACGGATCAAGGCCAGCGACCGCATCCGCATCGGTGTGTTCGGTGACAAGCCGCCCTTTGGCTACATCGACAGCGAAGGCAAGAGTCAGGGCTTCGATGTGGAGATTGCCAAGGACTTTGCCAAGGATCTTCTGGGCAGCCCCGACAAGGTGGAATACGTGATCACCGAGGCGGCCAACCGGGTCGAGTACTTGAAATCCGGCAAGGTGGACATCATTCTGGCCAACTTCACGCAGACGAAGGAACGCGCCCGCGTGGTGGATTTCGCCGCGCCCTACATGAAGGTTTCGTTGGGTGTGGTCTCTCCCACCAAGGCGCCCATCAAGTCCGTGGATGAGCTGGAAGGCAAGACGCTGCTGGTGAACAAGGGCACCACGGCCGATGCGTATTTCAGCAAGAAGTACCCGGATATTTCGCTGCTGAAATATGACCAGAACACCGAGACCTTCGATGCGCTGAAGGATGGTCGCGGCGCAGCGTTGGCGCATGACAACGCACTGCTGTGGGCCTGGGCCAAGGAAAATCCGGGTTATGAAGTCGCCATCGGCCAGCTGGGTGAGCCGGAATTCATCGCCCCGGCGGTGAAGAAAGGTGATGACGCCCTGCGCGCCTGGATCGACCAGGAAGTGGCCAAGCTCAAGCAGGACGGCCGTCTGAAAGCCGCCTACGAGAAGACCCTGCGCCCGGTCTACGGCGACAAGGTCCCGGCCGAGCAGCTGCTGGCGGAATGAGGGCTGGCTGGCGCTTGGTGGCGTGTCAGACTGCCGAGCAGGCACTGCTTGATCAGCGCCTGCTCATGGTGTCTGGTAGTCAGTATCAGGCCATCCTGGACATGCTGGACCGTCCGGAACAGGACAACCCGGGGCTGGCCGACCTGTTTTCCCGGCCGCCGGTCTGGGACGCTCAATGAAGCGGGGGCGCCACAGCCGTTGGCGGCCCATCGTCAGGTGTGGAACTGCGATTGAAGCCGGTTGGCGCTGCTGGATTAATATCGATGTTCGGTGCAGACGCCAGGCAGATCCTGAGTCGGCAGACAAGCCCTTGAATCTTCAGGGCTGAGTGTCAGCCGGCGGCGTGAGGCTGGCACGGATGGCCGCCAATCCGGCCATCGCAAAGCGATGCAGGTGGTCGACCAGCACGTCGGGCTGCATGTGCCGCAGCTCATGCAGCGGCCCCGGCAGCTCTCGCCGGGCGATCAGCATCATGATGCAGGGGGCGCCGACGCTGAACATGCAGCGCGTGACCACCGGGTCGTCGGCGTCGATGCCGATGATCTCGGCCACCAGCTGGCGCACCAGCGACAGCTTGGGGGCGCTCTCGGTCTGGAACAGCACCTGCAGGTGCGAGGAAGGGGCCATCACTTCGGCGGCCAGCAGGCCCAGGTGCCAGTTGGTCTGTGCGCTGGTGGCCTGGCTGACCAGCTGGGTCATCAGGATGCGAAGCCTTTCGGACGCCGGCAGCGGTGCATGCACGAGCTGGCTGAGTGCGTCGACGGTGAAGAGTCGCCGGTGGGCCTCGATCAGCGTGGCCTGGTAGAGGCCGCTGCGGCTGCCGAAGTGATAGTTGATCGAGGCCAAGTCCACGCCCGCGTGGGCCGCCACCGCCTTGCTGGTGGTCTCGGCAAAGCCCCGACTGCCGAACAGCTCGCCCGCGGCCTGCAGGATGCGGGCGCGGGTGGCTTCGCCGTCGGTACGGGAGGCGCGGGCACTGGTGGGGTTGGGGATCATGGGCGCATTGTTCCTGATTTGCGGCGCTCTGGCCATCCTGTGCCATCCCGGGTGTGCCAACCGGTTCGGTGTGCTTGCCACGAGTTCAGCGGTTCCGGGGCATCCCGCATCATTCGCAGCCTGAGGTGTACCTTGCGGCACCCAGCCTGACTGGGTTGAGCCGCAGAGTACCGTTGCGCAGGGCCACACGCCAGAGCGTGCCAGACCGCAGGGGCGGACCTCTTCGATGGCATGGGCAGCATTCACTTGACGTCTCCATAGGGCCAATTTCAATTCAATTTAACTTTAAGATAAGATGGGTTCCACGAGATGGCCTACTGTCCGTCCGGGGATGCGCTCATGAAGAAACCCATCGTGATGATCGTGCTGCTGGCCGCCGTGGCGGCTTGCTGGTTTGGCTGGCAGCACTGGCGTCCGCAGGGACAGGACGCCGGCGTTTTCTACGGCAACATCGACGTGCGGCAGGTGTCGCTGGCCTTCGATGGTAGCGGGCGCGTGGCGCAGGTGGGCGTTGAGGAAGGCGACCGGGTGCAGCCGGGTCAGGTGCTGGCGGTGCTGGATACGCGCACGCTGGCGCTGCAGGCGGATCAGGCGGCGGCCCAGCTGCGGGCGCAGGAAGAGAACCTGCGGCGGCTGAAGAACGGTGCGCGGCCGGCCGAGATTGCCCAGGCACGTAGCCGGCTGGCGGCTGCCCGGGCGGATGCCCAGCGTGCCCGCCGTGAGCAGGCGCGGCTGGAGCGGATTGCAACGGCCAGTGCCGGCGCGGTGAGCGTGCAGGATGTGGACCGGGCGCGCAGTGCGGCCCGGGTGGCGCAGGCCGCCGTGAAGGAGCGGCAGGATGCACTGGCCTTGGTGCAGGAGGGCGCACGCCGCGAGGAGATCGACGCAGCGGATGCCCAGGTGGCGGCGGCACGTGCCCAGCTGGCGCTGCTGCGCCATCAGCTGGACCAGGGGGAACTGCGGGCGCCAGTGAAGGCCGTGGTGCGTTCGCGCCTGCTGGAGCCGGGTGACATGGCGTCGCCACAGCGCCCGGTTCTGGCGCTGGCGGTGACCAGCCCCAAATGGGCGCGCATCTACGTGGACGAGTCCCGTCTGGGACAGGTGAAGCCCGGGCAGGTGGCGCAGCTCAGCGTCGATTCGATGCCGGGACGGACGCTGGCCGGGAAGATCGGCTACATCTCGTCGGTGGCCGAGTTCACGCCCAAGTCGGTGCAGACTGAGGTGCTGCGTACCAGCCTGGTGTACGAGGTGCGGGTGCTGGTGGATGACTCCGATGATGCGCTGCGGCTGGGGCAGCCGGTGACGGTTCGGCTGGAGTCAGGCACAGCGGACCGGAACCATGAGGCCGGATGAATCCGTGGTTCGCGCCGAGGGCCTGACCCGGCGCTTCACGGGTCCGGATGGGCGTCCGCTGGTGGCCCTGGATCGGGTGTCGCTGTCAGTGACCCGGGGGCAGCTCACGGCCCTGGTGGGGCCGGATGGCGCGGGAAAGACCACGCTGATGCGGATGATGGCCGGGCTGCTGGCACCGGACGAGGGCAGTCTTCACGTGCTGGGGCTGGATGTGACCTGCAACGCCCAGGAGGTCCAGGACCGCATCAGCTACATGCCTCAGCGCTTTGGCCTGTATGAGGATCTGAGCGTGCAGGAGAACCTAGACCTGTACGCTGATCTGCATGGTGTGCCGCAGGCAGTGCGCCGCGAACGCTTTGCCCGGCTGATGGCCATGACGGATCTGGCGCGCTTCACGGCACGTCCCGCCGGCAAGCTTTCGGGCGGCATGAAACAGAAACTGGGCCTGGCCTGCACGCTGGTGCGATCGCCCGAACTGCTGCTGCTGGATGAGCCCAGCGTGGGGGTGGATCCGCTGTCACGCCGTGATCTGTGGGAGATCTTGCTGCAGCTGGTGCGGGACGAGCAGCTGAGCGTGGTGGTGAGTACCGCCTACATGGATGAGGCCGAACGCTGTGCGCACGTTCACGTGATGAACGCCGGTCAGGTACTGGCCAACGGCACGCCGCAGGCACTGGCGCAGCGGGCGCAGGGCCTCACCTTCGTGGCGACGCCGCCGGACGGCATGGCCGCGCGCATGCTGCAGGCGCGGCTGCTGGACGCAGCGTCCGCCGTGGTGGATGCTGTACCCCGCGGTGGACAGGTACGCTTCATACGCCGGCCGGACGTCGATGAGGAGGCGCTGCAGCCGTTGCTGGAGAATGTGGTGGTGCATCCCCGACCGGCCGAGCTGGAGGACGCCTTCATGCTGATGCTGCGCCAGCACGCAGAGGCGGCTGGTGGACAATCGTCTTCGAAAGAGCCGCCTGCGGCCGGAGCGGACCGAACCCTGCACGGATCGTGGAACGATGCTCTGACGGCCCCGGCCCCGGATGGCCAGCGCCCAGCAGCCGTGACGCAGCAGGATCTGACTGCGGCGTTTCCGCCGTTGAATGAGGGGGCAGGGGCTTCCCGCCGGGACGCGTCCGGGGTGTCCTTGCAGTCTGCCGTCTTGCCCGTGACAGACCATGCTGAACCCGTCATCGTCGTGCGCGATCTGGTGCGCCACTTCGGTGACTTCACGGCGGTGGCTAGCACCTCGTTCGAGGTGCGGCGGGGAGAGATCTTCGGCTTGCTGGGACCCAACGGGGCCGGCAAGACCACCACGTTCCGGATGCTGTGTGGATTGTTGCCGGCCACCAGCGGCTCGCTGCAGGTGGCGGGCGCGAACCTGCGGGTGGCACCGGCGCGGGCACGGGCCCGCATCGGCTATGTGGCGCAGAAGTTCTCGCTCTATGCCACGCTGACCGTGTGCGAGAACCTGGCGTTCTATGGGGCGGCCTATGGCCTGCACGGTCGCCAGCTCACCGAGCGGATCGAGGCCATGCTGCAGCGCTTCGATCTGGATCCGGAGGCCGAAAGCGGTCTGCTGCCGGCCGGCTATCGTCAGCGGCTGGCCATGGCGGCAGGGCTCATCCATGCGCCCGACATCCTGTTCCTGGACGAGCCCACCAGCGGCATTGACCCGCTGGCACGGCGTGCGTTCTGGCGCACCATCACGGCGCTGTCGGCGCAGGGCGTGACGATCGTCATCACCACGCACTTCATGGAAGAGGCCGAATACTGCGACCGCATTGCCATCCAGGATGCGGGGCGGATGCTGGCGCTGGGCACGCCACATGAGGTGCGCGCGCAGGCGGGCGAGGCAGGCAGCGACATGAATGCGGCCTTCATCGCCATTGTCGAGCAGGGACGCCGGGAGGCTGTGACATGACCAGGATCGCTATCGTGAATCTGTCAGTCAGGCGAATGACATCCGGGCTGGGCGCCCGCCTGCGGGCAAGGAAGTGCACCATCCTGTTTGACACTCACCCTCAGTACCCTGTTGTTGACCTGTGGACGCAGGAGGGCTGTTCATGAGGGCGACGGGTTTCTGGCGCCGGCTGTGGGCGCTCGTGAAGAAGGAGTTCCACCAGATGCTGCGTGACCGCAGCAATTTGCTGGTGGGCCTGGCGCTGCCGGTGACACTGATCCTGCTGTTCGGCTACGGCATGTCCTTCGACGTGAAGGACGTGCGGGTGGCGATGGTGCTGGAAGATGCGTCGCCCCGGGTGCAGCAGGTGCTGGCCGGACTGCGTGGATCCACCTACATGGAGCCGCGCTGGGCGGGCAGCATGCCGCAGGCCGAGCAATGGCTGCGCCGGCACGAGGTGGAGGCCATCCTGCGGGTACCGTCCGGGTTTTCCGGGGGGCTGCAGAGCGGTGATGCAAAAGTGCAGCTGGTGGTCAATGGCAGTGAATCCACGTCAGCCGCCACCATCGAATCCTATGTGAACGGCGTACTGGCGCTGTGGGCGCAGAAGGAGGCAGATCGGGCCGGTCCGGCCGGGCAGACCCTAGCGGCAGGCAGCGTGCAGGTGCAGCAGCGGCTGTGGTTCAACGAGGCCGGCGAGAGCACCTGGTTCCTGGTGCCGGGGCTGCTGGTGCTGGTGCTCACGCTGATCGGGGCCTTTCTCACCTCGCTGCTCATTGCCCGTGAATGGGAGCGCGGCACGATGGAATCGCTCTTCGTGACACCGGTGCGGCCGCTGGAGATCGTGCTGGCCAAGCTGATTCCCTACGTGGGGGTGGGGCTGGTGGATCTGGCCATGTGCCTGCTGGCGGCGCATTTCCTCTTCGAGGTGCCGATGCGCGGCTCGCTGGGCATGATGGTGCTGGGGGGCACGCTGTACCTGGTGGTATCGCTGCTGATGGGGCTCTTCATTTCGGGACGCACGCGCAACCAGTTCCTGGCCAGTCAGGTGGCGCTTCTGGGGAGCCTGCTGCCCTCGATGATGCTCTCAGGCTTCATCTTCGACCTGCGCAATTCCCCGGCACTGGTTCAGGTCATCGGGCACCTGCTGCCGGCCACGCACTTCATGGGGCTGACCAAGAGCCTGTTCCTGATGGGTAACCACTGGCCGACCATCGCGCAGGACCTGGTCATTCTGCTGCTGTATGCGGTGCTGCTGCTGTGGGCCACGTTGCGCACGGTAAGAAAACGGCTGGACTGACAGGGCAGGGCGGTGGAGATCCGAACGCAGAGAGAGAAGCGGCAGGTGAAGGCGCGTGTTGTCGATCCTGCCCGGGAGGGCATCCGGATGAGGCAGGATGAAATGCATGGGGCGTGGCTGGCCGGATGGCTGCTGGCAGTCCGGCAGGTGCTGGCGCTGATCCGCAAGGAGCTGGTGGCGCTCTTCAAGGAGCCGGCCAACCGCATCATCCTGTTCGTGCCGGCGCTGCTGCAGGCGCTGCTCTATGGCTATGCGGGCACCTACGACCTGCACGACACACCCTATGCGGTGCTGGATCAGAGTCGCAGCGAGGTGTCGGCCCGATTGCTGGCACGCATCGAGAGCAACGGGCTGTTCCGGCAGGTGGCAACACTGTCCGATGCCCGGCAGATTGCCGACGTGATCGATGAGGGGCGGGCCATGTTCGTCGTGAGCATTCCGGCCGATTTTGCGGACCGGCTTGCGCAGGGGCAGAACACGGCGATGCAGCTCATTCTGGATGGCCGCAACTCGGTGACGGCGGGGCTGGCCTCGGGCTACGTGACCAGCATTGTGGGCAGCTACAACCAGGCGCTGCGGCAGGCGGCGGGGCTTTCCGGCACGGGCGGGGTGCAGATCGAGCGGCGTGCCTGGTTCAATCCCAACCTGGAGTCGCGCTGGTCCCTGATGCCGACGCTGATCGCCTCGCTGAGCCTGATACAGACGCTGCTGCTGGCGGCGCTGTCGGTGGCGCGCGAGCGTGAGCAGGGCACTTTCGACCAGTTGCTGGTGACGCCGCTCACGCCGATGCAGATCCTGGTGGGCAAGGCGCTGCCGTCGGTGCTGGTGGGCCTTCTTCAGTCGACCATCATCCTGCTGATCATCCGCTTCTGGTTCCAGATCCCGATGGCAGGGTCGGTCGTGACGTTGTACCTGGGGCTCCTGGTGTTCACGGTGGCTGCCGTCGGTGTGGGGCTGTCGCTGTCGGCGCTGTCACTGACCATGCAGCAGGCCATGCTCTACACCTTCCTGGTGGTCATGCCGCTGATGATGCTCTCGGGCATGCTCACGCCGGTCCGCAACATGCCCGAGGTGCTGCAGGTGGCCACCTATGCCAATCCGCTGCGCTTTGGTGTGGCCATTGCGCGGGGCGTGTACCTGGAGGGAGCCACGTTCGTCGACATCGTGCCGCACCTGATTCCGCTTGGCGTGATGATCGCGGTGACGTTGCCGCTGGCCACCTGGCTGTTCCGCCATCGGCTGGGCTGAAGCCCCAGACCGATCAGGCTGTCCGCCACTCCCGGGCCAGTGCGGCCACCAGTTGTGCAGCGGGCATCTCGCGGATCATCGGTGCACCCTGGCCGGCCCAGTGGGCGGCATACGTATGCTCACCCCGGCGGCTGGCAGCGGCATGGAGCTGCTTGGCGGCATCGTAGGCACGAGGGTAGGCGGCAGGCGGAGGTGCATCCGGCGCTTCGCCGTAGTCGATGAACGGGCTGACGATGCCACGGGCGGGGCGGCCTGAAAGTACACGGGTCAGTCGGGTATGGGCTGCATCAGCACTCTTGAGGCGTGCCCGGTAGGCAGCGTTGGCGGCGGATTCCGGACAGGCCACGAAGGCGGTGCCCAGCTGCGCGGCAGCGGCGCCCAGCTCCTGCATGGCGCGAATGGCGTGGCCATCCATGATGCCGCCGGCAGCGATGATGGGCAGCCGGGTGTTCAGGACCAGCTGCCTCACCAGCACGGCAGTGCTCAGGTGTTCGTCGGGCGGGAGCGGTACACCAGGCTCGGGATCGAAGCAGCCCCGGTGGCCGCCGGCCTCGATGCCTTGCGCGATGATGGCATCCAGTCCGGCAGCTTCGATCCGACGGGCCTCATCCAGGTTGGTGGCGCTGGCCAGCAGGCAGATGCCGGCTTTCTTCAAGGCCTGCAGCTGGTGAGGCGCCGGCAGCCCGAAATGAAAGCTCACCACCGCCGGACGGGTTTCCAGCAGGACGTCCAGCATCCGGTCATCGTCCATGAAGCTGGGATAGACCTCGACCAGTCGGGTGGGTGGCGCCATGTCCAGACGGGCATAGAGCGGCGCCAGATGGCGTAGCCAGGCCGCATCGCCGGCCGGATCGGGGGCGGGCGTCCGATGGCAGAAGACGTTGACGTTGAAGGGCCGGTCGGTGAGGGCACGGGTGGCCTCGATCATCCGGCGCGCGTCTTCAGGCGAGCTGGCGCCGGCACCCAGGCCGCCCAGTCCCCCCGCGTTGCTGACGGCAGCCGCGAGCTCCGGTGTCGCCACGCCGGCCATGGGGGCTTGCAGGATGGGCAGGGCCAGGCCCAGGCGTTCCATCAGGGCATGGGGGTGGTCGTTGCTCATAAGTGTGTCTCCTGTGCTGCCGGGTTGCTGGCAGTCGTTTTTGGTTTCCCGGTAGCAGACCCGCATCGTGGATGGTGCCTGCTACCGCCGAATACGCCTTTTACCGCCGGATGTAGCGATAGCCGATCCAGCCGCCAAGCAGGCCACCCAGGTGGGCGAAGTGAGCCACGTCCTGTTGCGTGCCGGTCAGGCCGAGCCAGAGTTCCAGTGCCGCGTAGATGGCCACGAAGACGCGGGCCGGCAGTGGGATGGGGGGAATCAGCAACATGACCCGCTCGTGCGGGAAGACCAGGGCATAGGCCAGCAGGATGCCGAAGACGCCGGCCGAGGCGCCAATGATCGGGGCACCGTTGATGGACAGGATTTCGCCGACCAGCATCTGGGCGATGGCACCGAAGACGATGGCCGACAGATAGGTGATGGCCGTGCGGCGTGGCCCCCAGACCATCTCGATGCGCGAACCGAACATCCAGACGGCGAACATGTTGAACAGCAGGTGCGTGAAATTGCCATGCAGCACGCTGTAGCTGAGGATCTGCCAGGGATGGGTCAGCAATATGGACAGGTCAGGCCAGAGCGCGAACCAGGCCATCATCTCGTAATAGAAGTTCTGCTGCAGCAGGTAGAAGATGGTGTTGATGAGCAGGACGGCGCGGACAAATGGGGGCACGGCAGGTCTCGATGGGTGGGCGATGGGCCGGCCAGCGGGTGGCCGGGGCCGGAATGGGGGTGAACCAAGGGTTCGGGTGATTATTGGGGACGAGGGCGCCCGTGTTCAAGCGGCCACGCCGGGGCACGCATCAAGCCCCGGCG